>Ga0070738_10002995_pt1 | contig 23662 bp, 22 predicted proteins | sample Coa_R2_2_FD_66446 | JGI IMG/M metagenome (GOLD analysis project Ga0070738, IMG submission 66446) | Surface soil microbial communities from Centralia Pennsylvania, which are recovering from an underground coalmine fire - Coalmine... | ecosystem: Environmental > Terrestrial > Soil > Unclassified ... | reverse complement strand
CGCCCTTGGAAGCGGAAGGTGCAGTAATAAGCGTCGCCTTTCTTGCGGATACCAGCCATGTGCGTCTCCTTGGTACGGAAACGCCCTGAAAGTACCCTGCTGGCGGAAAAATGGCGGAAAAACCTAGCCATCAAAGCACAAGGGCTTACGACATTATCGCCGTAAGCCCCTGAAAGAAAAGGTGCCGAAGAGAGGACTCGAACCTCCACGCCCGTTAAGGGCACCAGGTCCTGAACCTGGCGCGTCTGCCAGTTCCGCCACTTCGGCAAGTGCGTTTCAACGGAAAGTATCTTAGAGAGCGCCGCGCGCGATCGTCAAGGGCGATTGTGTCGATGGCAATTCTCAAGTGTTTATGGCCCTCGTTCCTTGGCTCAACCAACGATTGGCAGGAGGTTCATCCGCTCTGCTTGCGATACCAGGATAGCGTTTGCGCCAGACCGTCCTCGAAGCCGATCGCTGGTTCGTATCCCAACTCGCTCCGCGCCTGGGAGATGTCGGCGCGGGAATGGCGCACGTCCCCGGCCCGTGCGGGCGCGTGCCGCGGCGCGAGGTCGGTGCCTAGCTGGCGGTTGAGCGCCGCCACGAGTTCGAGGACGCTGGTACCTCGGCCCGTACCGATGTTAAAGACACGACCGGATACGCCCGGCCTCTCGGCTGCCCGTGTCAGCGCTTGCACGACATCCGTGACAAAAGTGAAATCGCGCGTCTGCAAGCCGTCGCCGTAAATCGTCGGCGCGCGGCCCGCGCTGAGCGCCGCGGCGAAGAGGGCAATCACACCCGAGTAGGGACTGTCCGCCCGCTGACGCGGCCCAAAGATGTTGAAAAAGCGCAAACGCACCGTCTCCAGCCCGAAGGCGGCCGTGAAGGATTGCGCGTACATTTCGCCGGCCAGTTTCGCCGCGGCATAGGGAGAGAGCGGCGCGAGAGGATCGCTTTCCTTCTGCACCTCTCCCACCGGGATACCGTAAGCGCTACTGCTGCCGGCATAGACGACGCGGCGCACACCGGCACGGCGAGCGGCGTCGAGAACGTGCAGCGTACCGCTGGCGCAGACACGGTGCGTATCGGCGGGCGCCTCGATGCTCCGCTGCACCGAGGCGAGAGCAGCCAGATGAAAGATCACACCGACGCCTTGCACGGCTCGCTGGATCAGCGCGGCGTCGGCCACATCGCCGTCGATGATCTCCGGCGCCGGTACGATCTGAGACAGGTTGGCGCGGAGGCCGGTGCTGAAATCATCGAATACGCGGACACGTCTGCCCTGTTGCACCAGCGACTCGACCAGATGGGAGCCGATGAATCCTGCTCCGCCCGTCACCAAACATAACTCGCTCATGTATCCTCACCCACCTCTTCGCTGCCAATCGTCTCGAGGATCGACAAAGCAAACATACGCCCTGGGCAACGAAAAAGCGAGTCGGCGTTCATCCACTTATTGGGATTTGTCGCCGTTTGCCGACGCGGGGGGCGGTTCCGACGCCTGGATTATTTTGCTCGCGTTGGCGTGGGAACTAGATTCCTTGGCGGCTTGGGATTTCGCGGAGGCATCCTCCATGTCCGCTAAAGGTCCGTATTGCCAGTAGGCGGGCTTGGTGACATTGACCACCGCGTATTTGGAGTCGTTGGCCTGCTTATCGAACAGTGGCACAACGAAATGCTGTTCATCGAATCCGGTGCCTTTGTGCAAGCTGCCGCGCTGGAAGGGACCGGCGCCGCACACCCAGCTATTGCGTTCGCTGCTGATGGCTTGCAGCGTGCCCGATTGCCAGACCGGATCGCCGGTGACGCGATTGTAGGCAAAGACAGCGATCTTGGCGACGGCCCGGCGATTGCTCTTCTTGGCGAGGGCGATCTCCGGAATCATGGCCCCCGGAATGCCCGGCATGACAGCCGGTATCGACATCTGCGGCACGCCGACGAGCATCTCGTTGCGATCCGTGCCTACGCTGCCGGACCGCGCTTCGACGACGTAGGTCGCTTTCTTGCGATCTTCCTGCAAGAGACATCCGCAAGCCAACAATTGTTGCCTTAAGGAACTTATCAGATACCCTTTGTCCGTAACACCGTCGAGGTACTGCGGATCGAGGTAAACGCGCTTCCCGGAAAGAAGGCTGAAATCGAGGCGGGAAACCGTGTTGTCGATGGAATGCGAGATCAGCAATTGCTCGGTGGCTGTGCGGGTCGTGTCCGTGACACGGGTAGTGCCGCATCCCGCAGTCAAAACAACCAGCAGAAGGACCACGCCAACGCCGCGGCCTTCTGACGCTCGCTTGAGATGCCGTTTCCTCATATTCTGCTCCCCGCCTGGTTCCACTCGTTCTTTGGAAGAAGGCGCGGCAGGCCATCGGAAATCATGAAGGAGGGGAGTGTAGCGATTCGATGCTGCGCGTCAAGATGAGGCTCCGCAGAAACGGAACCTGGTCACTACTCTGAATAGGCCGCCGGGTTGGACCGTCTAGGACAGCTAAGCGAACGAACCAAGGCGGCTGGTTGCCGTGTGAGGAAAGAAAATGGGTGCTCGGTGGGTGTTCGGTGTTACGCTGGTGTTTTTAGTTGGATGCGGGTCCCCTTCTGCAAGGCTTGAGGAGGCCAAGGAGTACGTTCAGCAGGCACTCGAAGTCTGGAAGAAGGGTGGCAAGCCGGATGAACTGAACTCCCTCACTCCGCCGATCGACTTTCACGAGGCGATGTGGAACGCCGGAGAGAAGCTCGTCAGCTTCGAGGTGGGCGCCGTTCGCTACATCGACAAGGCTAAGGTAGTCCGTTGCGAAACCCGCCTCACCGTCCGCAACCGCAAGGGCAAGGAACGGACCGAAGCCGTGGTCTATGATGTGACGCTGGGATCACCCGTGAAGATCGTCAACAACCCCATGCCTTGAGGTTAGCATTCTCTCATTCGGCGGCACGCTCGATACTCACTTCCTCGCCAGCCGACTGGAAGATCACGCCCTCGACGGGAAGGGTGAAACTGGCCTCGATCCGAGCACGCGTCGCCTTCGAGGGAACAAGAATCGGTGCCTCGACCGAGGCGAGAAAGCGCCCGTCCCCTCAGCAATCGCGGACAAACGCTACTTCTAGAGGATCACCCAATTGAAGCTCGCCGTCGAGAAACGTCACCCTTGCGCGCATGACGGCCTGTTCCGGGGTTACGTCCTTATCGTCGAGATAGCGGGCCTCGCCCCCGGGCCGATGTACCTTTATCAACATGCCAAGAGCCACCTTGGCTTCTGGGGGCCAGGGAGCCTGCGGCGCAAACGCGATCTCTGGCCGGATGACATCTCCCGGCTGCAGAACGGGGACATCGGGTCGAGAGCAGCCCGATCCCAGCAGCACGACCAGGAGGACCGGGATAAACCATCGGCGCATAAACGCATCCCTTGGATGGGAGTGAACCGTCTGGCCCCATCCTTTTGCAAGAGTGGGACCAGACGCCTGGTCCGAATCATTCCGGCTCGATTACCTCGCCGTAATCGGGCGTCTCGATCGACACCCAGGTTTGGTCCGAAGCACTTGAGCTGAAGAAGCGAACACTGCCGTCTCCCATGCACACATTGATGCCCGAGATGGTGAAACTCTGCGACTTCTGGGGGTGAACACTGGTAATCGGGGGCGCCCATTCCGGATGCCGCATACAGTGGCAGTTCCAGGGCTGGTCGAACGGCCACGACCCGGGGACCGCGCCGCCTCGGTTGACGAAGCCGTTACGCGGGTGATACGGGCTGTTATAGAGTGAGCTGGGAACCATGCCGTTCGCCCACTGCGCCGCGCCGGGATACTGGTTGGCGCCTAGCGGTGGATTGAAGTCGTTGGGGATGGAGCGGGGGTCGACGCCGTAGCCCCACAGTATCGCGCACGCGCCGAAGGCGCCACCTGTCATCGTGGAGTACTTCTCACCGAAGATGAAGGTGTTGGACAGGCCGTCGGTGATTTTGGCGAATTTGGCCGAGGTGTCGCCGAAGACCTGCCAGTTGGCGGAGTAACTGCTCACGCCCCAGGTGGTGTTGGACGTGCTGGCCCAGTTGGGATAGAGGTTGGGGAAGTTCGTCGAGCCTTGCTGCCCGGACAGGGGTAGCTGATAGGTGCCGTTGGGGGGGTAACTGCGGTCCAGCGGGGCCTGCAGCACCTTGAGCGGCAGCGAACGCGAGGCGTCCACCCCAAGAGCGTGGATATTGTTCTCCTCCACATATGGGAGCAAGTGGTAAAAGATGGACCCGCCCGCCAGGTCCGAGGAGTTCGGATAGATGGTGCCAAACATGGGTGGCAGACGGTCATAAGCGCTGTAGAAGTTGTGAACCGCCAGGCCGACTTGCTTCAGGTTGTTCTGCGACTGCATACGTGCGGCGGCCTCGCGCACCTTTTGCACAGCGGGGAGAAGCAGGCCGATCAAGATCGCAATGATCGCGATCACAACCAGCAGTTCAATCAGCGTAAAGGCGCGACGCCTTCTGAGACGACGATTCATGAGATCTCCTTTGGTAAAATGAGAGTGAGTGCGTTGGATGGCCTGCGGCGGCTCCGCACGAGGCGCGGAGCCGCCCGCAGCACACGGAACAGGGTCAGTGCGGGGGGTGGAAGACTGCGGTTCACGCCGTCTGGTAGAGGATTACATTCAGGAGAAGCCCTGCCCGTGAGCCACCGGCTCGAAAGCGCGCAGGGAGAGACGAGTTAAGGCAGGGAAGGATCGGATTGGACCTTCGTTGTCGTTCATTCGCTAACTCCGATCATGACCTTCTTAGGAATAGACAATGTAGTGCCCCTCGTCAATCAATATTTTCCGGTACTTTACAGCCCGCTGGCTAAAACCGATTCCATTCATATCCGCTCGATCCGCAGAGGATTCTCGCGCAGAAAAATCTCCAGCTCCGGCTTTGCGAATACGCCCGTCGTCGTGCCGATGGCGCGCACGCAACTCGCTCCGACGGCGCTGCCGATGCGCAAACATCCTTCCTCATCCAGCCCGCGCAACATGCCGTCGATGTAGCCGGCGGCGAAAGCGTCGCCGCCGCCGGTGCCGTCCACGAATGGCACGCGATAGCTCTCCGCCCGCAAGCGCACGCCGTCGCCGATCAACACCGAACCGCGATCGCCCATCGTGATAATGACCGTTCGCGCTCCCAACTCGTGGAATCGCTCCGCCTGACGCAATGCGTCTTTTTCGCCGAGGATTAGCTCCGCCTCGTAATCGTTCGGCAGAAACACATCCACATGCGGTAATAGTTTTTCCAATCGCGGCAGATAAGCGGCTGGCCCCGGCGTCACCACGTCAAGGACCGTCTTCGCTCCGCCTTGGCGCGCCGCGGCGAACACCGGGATCAATTCCTCTGCTTCCAGACCGCCCATCAGCAGATAGCCGCCCACGTACAAAATGCGGCATTTCGCCACGCGCTCCAGCGGAATGTCGGCGGCGCAGAAAGCGGCGTTGGCGCCGAAGGTGTGGATGAAGCGGCGATCCTGACCGGCCACGTTGACGATGATCGTTTGGGCGGTGCCCACATCCGGGCTGACAAGTAAAGAAGTGACATCGACCTGGCACTCCCGGAGCATATCGGCGACGACGCGGCCAAACACATCCTCGCCGACACGCCCAACCACGGCCGCCGTTATGCCCAGCTTGACCAGATCGACGGCGACGTTCGCGGCGCAGCCGCCGATGGTCAGAAGCAACTGATCGGCCACCACCAACTCGCCCGGAGCCGGAAGGTGCGAAATCGGCGAGCTTACGTGATCGGCAACAATGACGCCGGCACACAATACGTCGGTCGAAACAGTCATGACGCGCTCCAACGAGGACACGATAAATAAGGGAACCGCGATGCAGGATAACACAAACCATGTGTCAGGCAACGCACATCCGCGCCGCGGCCGAAGAGCCGCGACCGTAAGGGAGCGGAGGCGAGACCGCTCCCTTACGGTCGCGGCTCTTCGGCCGCGGCGCGGATCTTGCAAATGCAGACCAATCTTATCGCTTATTTATTTCGTCGAACAACTTGCCTTCCTCTTTTGACTCAACCGTCTCTGCTGGTTATGATGATTAGAAGGAAGGGAGAAGGAGCGGCAGGTTGCTGGGCCTTTTTGTGTTCCCGAGGGCGCATCCACACGAGAAGGATTGAATAGAAAAAAAACCAGGAGTGGACGCGGAACATGTTGCAGGGCTTGGTTGGGACGGCGACGCGATGGCTCAACGATCTGCAACGTTCGTGGCATCGCCCTCGCCCCTTGCCGCCGCCGGCAGGTAAATCGGCCTCCACTCCCATTAGCTATGGCCCGCTCGAACGTGTGTTGCTGACCGATGGCGTTGGCCGGACGCTGTTCGAGGAGTTCGCCAATCATCGCTCGGAGGCGCGCGGCGAAGAGGAAACGGGCTGGCTCTTGCTCGGTTTGCGGGAGGCGCGCGAAGCGGTAGTGTTGGCGACGTTGCCGGCCGGTGCGATGCGCGATGCCAGTGTCGCGCACGTCCGCTTCAACAGCAACGCCCAGGCGGTTGCCAGCCGCATCGTCCGCCAGACGGATCGTCGTCTGAATATCATAGGCGTGGTGCATACCCATCCGGGATCGCTGCGCCATCCTAGTGACGGCGACTTGCGAGGTGATGGGCAATGGGTGGCGAACCTGCGTGGCCACGAAGGCGTCTTTGGCATTGGCACGGCCGATGGGATTCCGACGCCGGGCGACTTGTTCGCTTATCAGCCGCGGCCGCATGTGCAATGCCTTCGTGGACTGCGCTTCTCCTGGTACGCTCTTCGCCAGGGTGACAGCGCTTATCGCCCCTTGCCCGTGGAGCTGACGATTGGACCGGATCTGGCACGATCGTTGCACGATATATGGTCTACGTTGGAGTTCCACGCCGAGCGCATCGAGCGACTTTGTCGCCAACAGTCGGCGATGCGGTTCGAGGTGATGACCGATGAATGGGGCACGGGGTTGCTCCTCACCCTGCCCCTGGCCGAACCCGGCGATGCCGTGCAGGTGCTGATTCGGCCCAAAGAGGTGCGGTACTATGTGCTTCGGAGCGGGGAACTGCTGGAGGTCCAACATCACGACGAGTGGGTGGACCGCGGCGTTTACCAGCTGCTCGCGTTCTTGGCGGCGCGAGCCTGAATGCGTGCAATGCCAGCCGCGGGGCTGGCTCATCTCGTGGTTTCCTCCGGCCGACAAGCCGGGGGCAGATTAAAACTGGGAAGGAGAACTGTCCATGGACTTCCGTCCCCTCAACGACACCGAACGACGGCAGCTCATCAATGCCCTGCGCGGCAATGCCGAGAGCGATCGTGCCATCCTCATGGACCGCCGCGACACCAGCTTCCTCGGCACCGCCGATGAAGTCACAGACGAAGAGGTGATCTCGGCCATCAAATCGGTCCCGTGTCACTATTAACCTGGTTTTCGGTTTTCGGTTTTCGGTTTTCGGTATAAGACCCGGGAGCCGAAAACCGAAAACGGAAAACCGAAAACTGAAAACCGTATGAGTCTTCTCGACAGCGAGGCCGGCAAGCGGCGCTTGCTCAGCGTCGAGATTCCGGTCATTGAACGCTACAACGAAGGGCGTGATCCTGCCTTCCAGATCCGTCTGAGCCGGCTGGGCGGCACCCTTGTGTTGCGCTATTGCCTCAAGCCGGGGCACAATATCTATCAACTTGAAACACGCCTGGTTTCCAGTTATCCGACCGTGCCGCCGGAAACGCGGGTGCTGACCGCCCTCAAGCATTGTCCGCACCTGCTGGAAGGCCAAACGTTGTGCCTGTGGCGTCAAGGCAGCACGCGGGCAGGCAGCCGCTGGGATCCGGCGCGGTTCACCTGCATTTTCGCCGTGCAGGCGGCATGGCGATGGCTGGCTTGCTACGAAGTCTGGCACGAAACAGGAGAATGGCCGCTGCCGGAGGCGAAGTGACTCCTCCGAGCCTGCACTGTAAGCGAAGGCAGCCTTCGCTTACAGTGCAGGCTCGGATATAGACAGTGATGCGAGGACGCAGTTATGGCTCATCTCCTCCAGGTTGGAGCGGGAAGCGGTGGAATGCCGGTTCTGGACATGCTCTGCCGGGACCCAAAGATTGGCCGCGTCACGCTCATCGAGCCGGACGTTTACAAGCCCCACAACGTCGAGCGCCATCTGTTTCCGCTCTCGGCCGTGGGCGAGCCGAAGGCCGAGTTGGCCCGCTGCTGGCTGCTCGAACGCCGGCCGGATCTCGTGGTGGATCTCTTGCCTTGCGATTTGTGCGATCCGGCGCATCAAGACGCCATCGACGTGGCGGCGGCCGGCTGCGACATCGGCGTCTGCGCCGCCGACAATGAGCCGGCCAAGTATCACTGGGACGCGCTGATGCGCCGCCACGCCAAGGCGTGGACGCTCGGCGAAGTGCTCAGCGGCGGCATCGGCGGATTCGTCCACTGGTTTGTGCCGGGCGGTCCCTGTTACGGCTGCGTGGCCAGCCACCTTAAGCGCTCCGTAAAGGTGGAAAATGAGCCGTCGCCTGATTATTCCCAACCGGGAGGGCCGGTCCGCGAGACGACCATACCGGCCAGCAAGGCGTCGATTCAGACCATCGCTTCGCTGCATGCCTTGATCACGCTGGCCCTGCTGGACGACCCTGCCCGCTATTCGCCCGGTTTTACGAGCATGTTGCTGACGCTCCAGCGCGTGCCCGAAGTCTTTGACGAAGCCTTTCGCCCTTACCGTTTCCGTGTGCCGCGCGCGGCGGACTGCTTGATCTGCCAGGCGCGACCGACTCCTTCCTCGGTGGAGGAACTCGATGTGGCCCTGGATCAAGCGCTGGCTCGACTTGAAGATGCATGACCTTTGGCCGCTGTATCGCATCGGCCCTCGGTCGCAGGCCATGCACTTTCGCTATGAAAAAGCCGGCCGAAACGTGGACGATCAACCCATCCCCTGGAATGCGGAAGCCGTCCTCGTGCAAGCGACGGTGCGTCTGCCCAAGTCCAGCAATCGCCGCAAAACCGACTTCCAGCTCCGTGTTCCCGGACTGGATCTCGTCCCCGCGGAGAGGATGGAGCATGAAGGCGATGAACATCACCGCTTGACCTTTCGCATCCCGCCGCCCGGACAGGATGTCATGGTCGAGCTGCTCTGCCGCGAGAAAGTGCTCGGCCAGCTTTCCTTGCCGTTTTTGAGCAAGGATGAGTTCCTACAAAACCTCCGCTTGCAAATGCCGACGTTGTGCGTGCGCCTCGGCACGCAAACGGTTGCCTGCCAAACGTTCGTTTCCAGCCAATGCCGCGGCCTGCTCGCCAGCGCCGTGCTCACCAGCCCGACCAGCCTGGTACCGTTGCTCGATCTGGAATTGCAAGTCGAGTTCCGTTGTGAGCGCAGCGGCTCCGTATCGCGCGTGCCGGTCTGCTTGTGCAGCTCGCAGTTGGGCGGACGGCAGGCACTTGTTACCGTAGTGCCCAAACGGTATCCGCGCCGCATTGGACCGTGGGTGGCAACCTGGCTCCTGAGCGATCGACCGCTGGCAAGCCAACGCGTTCGCGGCATCTCGCAACGCGCCTTCCATCGTTCGCTGGGCATCGCCGATACGCGCTTCGTCATCCAGGCCACCCCCGAAACCGTGCGGTTGACCCGGCAAGTGCCGCCCTTGGAGAGCACCAAACGAATCGGTCCCTGTTTTCTCGTCCGCAGCGGCGAACCTGGCATGGCCGGTATGTGCCGCTTGCAAATCACCGCTCAGGTGCCCGGGGCGGTCAAACCCCCGTTATTACTGGAGCAAGACGTGCTTATCACCGATGGACCCACCATGGTTGCTCCCGGAACGCTTGACGCTGCCGATCTCGAGCAAGTCAGCGGTTTCGAGCTGAGCATTCGCGGTCAGTCGCTGGGCGTGCTCTCGCTCTGCCCGGCGCCGACGGCAACTTTCAACAGTGAAGGCGGTTTCAAACCGTACCACGACTACACTTGGTCCGCCGCCGCCGAAGAAGAAATGAATGAACGGCTCAATCGTCTGCTGGAAGGACGCGGCAAAATGGAGTGAATACACCAACAGCTCGCAACGATGTAGAGTCGCGACCGTAAGGGAGCGGTTGGGAAAATCGCTCCCTTACGGTCGCGGCTCTACATCGTTGCGTGCGCGGCTCGGATAAGCGCTGGGTATCATTCCGCATTCGAGGCGGCGGCGCTCCACTCCGTCGAGCGCGTCCGAGGCAAGGAACGAGAATCGAGGGTGGAGTCCGTGTTCGTCTCGTCTTTGGCCGGTTGCGTGGCGAAAGCCTGGATCAGCAGCAACCCCGCCCCACACACCAAGCAGCAATCGGCGATGTTGAAGACCGGCCAATCGAAGAGATAGTTCCAGTGTAGAAAATCGCGGACGCCGTTGAACACGATGCGATCGTAGAAATTGCCGAGCGTGCCGGCCAGAATCAAGCCGAGCGCGGCACACAGCCAACGATCGCGCGCCGTGCTTCGGTGCGTGCTCCAGTAGATGATGGCGCCGGCGGCCAGCAAGCTGATGACGGCGAAACCGCTATTGGCCAGCGTCTTGTGATCGCGCAGAAAACCGAACAACGCCCCCTGATTGACATGGGGCACGCGCCTGCCGCTGTCGACACGATCGCCGCCCAACTCATCGCGCTCGAACTGAGCGACAAGTTGAAAACCGCCCTTATCCGTGCGAAAGACGACGTGTTCATGTTCAAGCTTCTCGCCCAACCACGCGAAGACGCCGTATTTGCTGGATTGGTCCAGCGCCAGGCCGGTCAGGGCCAGCACCCACAATAGTATGCGATAGGAACGTTCTGACATAAAGACCTTTATGAACTTTGTTGAAGCTTCCGTGCGCAGGCGACACAATGACGGGTGTAGGGCAACGCCTGCAAACGGGCCTTGGGGATCGTTCCCTGACATTCCTCGCAACGGCCGAACACACCTCGGCGAATGCGTTCCAGAGCGTCGTCGATTTCCTTCAGGGCACTCTCCTGATTTTCCAGCAGCTTGAGGGTGAAGTCCTGCTCGGAGTTATCCGTGCCGAGGTCCGCCAGATGCAAGGGAGCATTCGAGAGGCTGCCGCTGGCCTCGCCTCCGCGCGCTCGCAGGGCTTCGTCGGCGAGATGCGACACATCTCCCGACAGGCGATTACGCAGAGACAGCAGCGTTTCCTGATAGGATTCCAGTTCGGCCTTGGTCATCGCTTCCTCAAGGTGTGGTCCGAAACATCTCTCAGCGAAAGGCACAGTTTTACGATAACCCAGCCGTGGAAACCCGTCAAGGATGGCGATTCCCTCGCCGCTGTTCCGCCCTATAGCGATTGGAAGGGATGCGGACAAGAGCAGATCAGTTTTCGGTTTTCGGTTTTCAGTTTTCGGTGTGCAAGTCCATGAAATACCGAAAATCGAAAACTGAAAACCGAAAACCCGATCACTTTCCACCCGCAAAAATGGCTCGTCCGCCATCGACAGGAAGACTAACGCCGGTGATGAAGTCGTTGTCGATCAGCGAGAGGACGGCGCGAGCGACGTGGTCGGGAGAGCCTTCGTGCTGGACCAGCGTGGACTCGATGGACTCGCGGCGCTCCTGCTCCGGCAGGTCGGGCGGAAACAAGACCGGCCCCGGCTCGATGCAGTTGACGCGGATGCGCGGATTGCGCGTGCCCAGCTCTACGGCCAGGCAGCGCGTCATGGTGGGAATGGCGCCCTTGGAAGCGAAATAGGCGGCGTGATGAAGATAGGGACGGACGACGGCCCAGTCGCCTAGGGTGATAATGCAGCCGCCCTCCGGTTGTCGCACCATCGCCAGGCCGGCTTCGCGCGCGCAAAGAAATGTGCTGAGTACATTCACCTCGAAGTTGCAGCGCACGTCGGCGGCAGTCACCTCTTCCAGCCGCCCCTTGCCCCATAGACCGGCGCAATGGACGAAAACATCGAGCCGGCCGAAATGATCCAGCGTCTCTTGAAAGAGACCTCGAACGGCAGCTTCGTTGGTGAGGTCGCCTGGCAGGGCCAATGCCTCCACACCGTGCTGCCGAAAGGTCGTCACGGCTTCGAGGGCTTCGGCCTGGGACGTGTGGTAGTGGACCACGATGTTGTAACCGCGCTCGGCCAGCGCGGCCGCGACGTGCCAGCCGATGCGTTTCTTGCCGCTGCCGGTAACCAAGGCGACGCGAGTTTGGCTCATATCGGGTTTTCTCCGCTGTTCACGAGGACATCAGTTGCGAGAGGGCTGAGTTCCAGTCCGGCCATTCCTGGTGTGGAAAAAGACCACGCCAACGGGACGAATCCAGAGACAGATCGGCCTGCCGAGGTTCCGCCGCGGCGATGCTCGTCCGCGAGATCGGTTCGATTCCGCTCGCATCGCAGCCGAGGAAGGCCGCGAGGCGCTGCCCCATTTCCAGCCGGCTCAGTCGCTCCGGTCCTCCGATGTGGAGCAAGCCCAACGGACCGATCGGCGAGACGCCGGTCCCACCTGTCCCACTGACGATTGCCAAGAGCGCCCGAGCGGTGACGAGGAGGCTGAGCGGCGTTCGCCATTCATCGTGGAACAAGGGAATTCGCCTTCCCTCCCGCAGGGCCAGCAATTGCTGATCGAAAAACGACGACCTGCCCGTCAGGGTTGGACCGAACAGCAAGGGCACGCGCACGACCGTGTTGCGGGGGTAAGCGCGAACGGCTCGCTCCGCCTCGGCCTTCGTACGGCCATAGACTGACACGGGAGCCACGGCATCCTCCTCGCGATAGGGGGCGTGCTCGCCGTCGAATACCATGTCCGTGGATACGTGAATCAGGGGGATCTTTGCTCGGTCGGCCAGCTCGGCCAGGATGGCGCTGCCGCGTGTGTTGATCCGCTCCGCCCGCTGGGGATCGCGGTGACACTCCGACACGACAGCCAGAGCTGCCGTATGCACAACCCCATCCGGACGAGCGTCGCGGAAGGCGGATGCGATGGCGTCCGGCGCGGCCAGGTCGATCGGACGAAGTGGACAGCCGAACAATTCTCCCTGCCGACTGCCGCTCCAGGCGATGACCGTGTCACCCTGCCGGAGACATTCCCGCAGGATGTAACTACCCAGGCTTCCGCTCGCTCCGGTCAAGAGTAGACGCATGGGCACCTTTTTCCTGTGAAAGACCTTTTTTGAAAAAAATGTGAATTCTCTCTTTTTTTTCTTGCGACTGCCTTTGCTCGCCAGTATAGTGTTCGGAAGTAATGGAGTTGCCACATATCTTTTTGTGGGAGTTGCTGCTTGGCTACCCTTCTACGACTCGTCCCGCCCACTAATTATTCTCGTCCACGCCCCCGTGCTATTGTCCTTGCCGGATAGCTCAACGTCGAGTGTATCCGTGGGTTGACCCTTCATGTTCTTGAAGGGTGCGCGCCGGTCCCTGTCTCTTGGGCCGCGCTCCGTCTTCACCCCAGCCTGAGGAAGCTTGCATGGCTCGCACCGTCCGCCGTTCCGCATTTAGCCTCATCGAACTGCTCGTGGTCCTCGCCATCATCAGCATTCTCATGGGATTGCTGTTGCCGGCCGTCCAGAAGGTACGCGAAGCTGCCGCTCGCGCTCATTGTGCCAATAATCTCAAGCAAATTGGACTCGCCGCCCACACCTATGCCGACTCGCAGGGCGTCCTGCCGCCGGGCCAACTCGGACCCTACCCGGATGTCGGGCTCGGCCTGCCGCCGATCGACACGCAGTTCGTCGGCGTGTTCGTGTATCTGCTACCCTATATCGAGCAGAACAACCTTCACGAGTTCCTGGTTCAAGACCTGCCGAGCAATTACCTGAGTCCATCCGCCGTCTATCCGCCGTGGTGGAACTATCCCTCTGCCTCCGCCGCTGCTCAGTTTCGCATCAGCACTTTCCTCTGCCCCTCGGACAATCCGTATTCCAACACCGTCATGACCGACATCTTGACGCACACGTTCCGTCAAGGTCAATGGTTCGAGGTTTTCGTCGGCGGCATGAATGTCAGCGAAGGCGGGGCCGACCTCGGCCGGACCAGCTATGCCGGCGTCGCCGGCTACGGCGGCCGAATCAACAACGGAACGGTCGATCAATACGCCGGTCTATTTTGCAATCGTTCCGCGGTTCGCCTGACCCAGCTGACGGCATACGATGGCGCCAGCAACACCTTGATGTTCGGCGAATGGCTGGGCGATTTCCCCTATGGCCAGAGACGCTTTGCTCCTGCCTGGATCGGCGTCGGTTCGATGCCCACGGCTTACGGCACCGCGGCCGGATCGGAAACGACCCTGTTTGAGTTTAGCAGCAAACATACAGGCATGATTCAGTTCTGCATGGGCGACGGCTCGATTCGCGGCATCCGCAAAGGCATCATGCCCGGCACCACCGCCTACAACAACTACATCGCCTCTTCGGGCTGGCACGACGGTGTCGTCGTTGATGATAGCCAGATCAGCAATTGACAACCGCCATCGGCGAGCGGGGTCGCGTTAGCGCCCCGAGAATAACTCGGGGCGCTAACGCGACCCCGCTCGCCAAGCAATCACTCGGGGCGCTAACGCGACCCCGCTCGCCTTTCGCGCGTTGCCCTCTCCCGGCATTCCGGTACAATCGCATTTACCACCCACGTGCTGCATCACGCCCTCACCGGGAGAGCCGTCATCGTGAAATCTCTCTGTCTTTCGCTCCTCGTCCTTCTAGTCGTTGATGTCGTTCATGCGGAGGAAGCGTTTTCACTCCGCGATGGGGATCGCATTGTGCTGATCGGTAGCACGCTCATCGAACGCGAACAGCGATACGGCTACTGGGAGACGGCGCTGACGCGGCGGTATCCCGACAAATCGATTACCTTCCGCAATCTCGGCTGGAGCGGCGACACCGTGTTCGGCGACGCCCGCGCCGGCTTCGGCACCCAGGCCGACGGATTCAAGCATCTGAAAGATCATGTCCTTGCCCTCAAGCCGACGGTCCTCATCATCGGCTACGGCACGAACGAATCGTTCGAGGGGCGGCAAGGCTTGCCGCGCTTCGTCAAGGGACTGGAAACGCTGTTGGATACCTTCGCTCCGACGAAAGCACGGGTTGTTCTTCTCTCGCCGCCCAAGCAGGAAAAGCTCGCGCCGCCGCTGCCCGAGCCGACGGAGAACAATAAGAACCTGCGATTGTATGCCGATGCGATACGAGATGTGGCGAAGAGACGCGGCCATCGTTTTGTTGATCTGTATGAGCTGCTGGGCAGAGAGCCGAATCCTCTAACTCAGGATGGTATCCACATGACTGCCTGGGGTTACTGGCGTTCGGCCGTCCTGCTGGAGCGTGGGCTTGGCTTGCCGGACGCGAACTCACAGTACCAAGCGGCGCGAGTAACGAAGTCGGCCGATAATCCACGGCAAATTCAGGTGACGTTGAAGATCCTCCCTCTTCCATCGCCACCCCAAGAAGGCGCTCCGCCTGATTGCTGTTGTGCGGATCCGTTATCGGATGGTCCCGGACAGACCCTAGTGAGCCTCGACCCCGACCTTGCCCAAAGCGACAAACTGCGTCAGGCCATCGTCGCCAAGAATCGTCTTTATTTCTACCGTTGGCGTCCGGAAAACGAGACGTATCTGTTCGGTTTCCGCAAGTACGAGCAAGGCCAGAACGCCCGCGAGATCCCGCAGTTCGATCCTCTAATCGCCGAGAAGGAAAAGGAGATCGCCAAGCTGCGTGTGCCGGTGCCCCACACCTATGAGCTGAAAGCAGAAAAGAAACCATGAACGAGAACATTATCCTCTCGTTCCCACGCTCTGCGTGGGAACGCACGTCCGGACGCTCCGCGTCCCGTCCCGCGCAGCAGTCGGCCGCGACGCGGAGCGTCGCACACTTGCGTTCCCAAGCGGAGCGTGGGAACGAGGGAAGGTTCGCTCTTCGTTTAAGCTTCAGGCTCGGACTTTTCCTTCTTTGTGTTCTCTGTGACTCTGTGGTTAGCTCTTCCGTCTTCGCCCAGAAAGATGCCAAGGTGCCCGATCCAGATCCGGAGATCGAGCGCAACTCCTTGCAAGTCGCCGATGGTTTCGAGGTCAACCTGTTTGCCGCCGATCCGTTATTAGCCAAGCCGATTCAGATGAATTTCGACGCGGCGGGCCGGCTCTGGGTGGCGTGCAGCGAATCGTATCCGCAGATCAAACCCGGCCAGAAGGCCAACGATAAGATCATTATCCTCGAAGATACCGACGGCGACGGCAAGGCGGATAAAACCACGGTGTTTGCCGATGGCTTATTGATCCCGACCGGATTGGAACCCGGCGATGGCGGCGTCTACGTCGGCGCCAGCACGGATCTGTTACACCTGTCGCGGCCGGACGGCGACAAGGGACCGCTGCGCCGCCGTGTGATCCTTTCCGGCTTCGGCACGGAAGACACGCATCACATGGTCCACACGCTGCGCTGGGGCCACGACGGCATGCTGTATTTCAATCAATCCATCTATATTCACTCGCACATCGAAACGCCGTATGGCCCGCGCCGTCTGGGCGGCGGCGGCGTTTGGCAGTTTCGTCCGGAGACGCGCCGGCTCGAAGTGTTCGCGCGCGGCTGGTGGAACCCGTGGGGCCATCACTTCGATCGTTGGGGCCAATCGTTCGTCACCGACGGCGCCGGTACCGAGGGCGTCAATCCGGTGATCGTGGGAGCGAGCTACGAAGCCGCGCCGGGGGCGACGCAACTTTTGCACGGTCTCAATCCCGGCCATCCGAAATACTGCGGCTGCGAGATCCTCAGCGGCCGGCATATGCCCGAGGACTGGCGCGGCAACCTCATCACCAACGATTTCCGCGGCCATCGCGTCTGTCGTTTCACGCTAGCACCGGAAGGCTCCTACTACGCCGCTACGCTGCAAGCCGACCTGATCCGCAGCAATCACCCGGCGTTTCGGCCGGTGGATGTGAAGATGGGGCCGGATGGGGCCATCTACATCGCCGATTGGTACAATCCCATCATCCAACACGGCGAGGTCGATTTCCGCGATCCGCGTCGCGATGTTAGCCACGGCCGCATCTGGCGCATCACCGCCAAGGGCCGGCCGCTCGTGCCGCGACCGCAGCTCGTCAACGCCAAAACCTCGGATCTGCTCGAAGCGCTCAAAGCACCGGAGGATTGGACGCGCGTTCACGCCCGTCTTGTGCTCAAGGAGCGCGGCGCGTCGGTCCTGCCGGAGTTGAAGGCGTGGACGGCGAAACTTGAGCAAGATCCCCTCCTTCTCGAAGCGCTGTGGACCTATCAAGCTCTCAATGTAGTCGAGCCGAAGTTGTTGGCATCGCTGCTGCAAGCCAGCGATTATCGCATCCGTGCGGCCGCCGTGCGCGTCGTCTTGGCGTGGTACGATCGCCTGAGCGAGCCGTTGGAAATGCTGGCGCCGCGTATCGCGGATGAGCATCCGCAGGTTCGCTTGGAAGCGGTGCGAGCGCTCGGGCAGATCCACGATGTTCGCGCGGCCGAGCTAGCGCTCAAGGCGATGAACAAACCGATGGATAAATATCTTGAATACGGCTTGTGGCTGACGCTGCGCGACCTGGAATCGCAATGGCTGCCGGCCTTACAGGAGGGACGCTTTACGGTCGCCGATTCTCGGCAATTGCTGTTCGCGCTGGAATCGGCCGACTCGCGAGCGGTGCTGGGTTCGTTGGTTGAGTTGGTGCGCTCCGGCAAAGCTGGCGCGGACGCGACCGACGTTTTGGCGTTCCTCACCACGCTGGGCGGGCCGCAAGAACTCTCTCTGGTGTTCGATCGCGTCAGTCTGGCATCATCGCGGTCCATCGACGAACGAGCGCGGCTGCTGGAAGCGCTGGAACAAGCGATTCGACAGCGGAACGTCCGGCCGGCCGGTGATCTCACGCGTGTTCTGCCGCTCCTGAAAGAAGACAACGAGCGACTGCGAACGGCAGCCGTTCGCCTGGCCGGTCTATGGGGATTGGAGGCGGCGCGGCCGCAACTGCTTGAGATGTTTCGCGCCGACAAGTCTAGCGATGTCGTGCGCCAGGCTGCCGTGGATGGACTGGCAGCGCTCGGCGGAGGGGATAGCATCGAGGCGTTGGAGAAACTTGCCGGCGAGGATGGAATGACGCGGAGTCGCTTGGCCCTGATCGCTCTGGTACGGCTCGACGCCAAGGCGGCTGCTGGGCGCGCATCGGCAGTGTTGGCGAAGATCCGCAGCGAGGACCAAGCCGCCGGCATCTTCGAGGCGTTCCTGCAACGCAAAGGCGGAGCGGCCCTGCTGGCCTCCGCGCTGCGCGAACACAAATTGCCTCCCGACATCGCTCGCATCGGCCTGCGCACGGTACGCAGCACCGGCCGGCCAGATGAAGGGCTTGCCGAGGCGTTGACGAAAGCCGGCGGTTTAACGTTCGGGGCGCGCACGCTATCGTCGGAAGAGTTGCAAGCGATGATCGCCGACGTAACACGGCTCGGCGATCCAGTGCGCGGCGAAGCCCTTTTCCGTCGCAAGGACTTGGTGTGTTTGAAATGCCACGCCATCGGCGGCGCCGGCGGACAGGTAGGCCCTGATCTCAGCAGTATCGGTGCCAGCGCGCCCGTCGATTACCTCATCGATTCGCTGTTGCAACCGAACAAGGCCGTCAAGGAAAACTACCACTCCCTGCTCGTCACCACCACGAAGGGACAGCAATACAGCGGCATCAAGGTGCGCGAGTCGAACACCGAACTGGTCCTGCGAGACGCCGAGGACAGAGAAGTCGCCATTCCGATCAAGGACATCGATGAGCGCTCACCCGGTGGCTCGCTGATGCCGGATGGTTTGACCGATACGCTGACGCGCGGCGAGCTGCTCGACCTGGTGCGGTTCTTATCGGAGCTGGGCAAGGTCGGCCCCTATGCCATCGGCCCGCAGCGCGTGGTCCGCCGCTGGCAGGCGCTGGAACCGACTCGCGAGGCATGGACGTTTCTCCGCCTCGGAGGTGGTTTGTCCACCCCAGCGAAGGACGAACGCGGCCTGCAATGGAATCCGGTATACACCACCGTATCCGGCGAGCTGCCGCTGGCGGACGTACCACTGTTCTCGCTGGGCCAGGACAAACATCCCGTTTCACTGATTCGCTGTCAAGTCGATGTCACCACGGCAGGCACATTCATCGTCCGGCTCAACTCCACGAAGGGATTGAAACTGTGGGTCGATCAAAATCCCGTGGCCGTGAAGAAGGCGTTGGAGGTGAAGCTGCCGGTCGGGCAACATGGGTTGACATTCGTAGTCGATCGCGCGGTTCGCCGCGAGGGATTGCGTTGCGTGCTGGATGAGTTGACCGGCTCGCCGGCGAAAGGGCGGGTTGTCAGTGGGAAATGAGCGAGGACGAGAAAACTAAAAGTTGCCCCATCCCCAACGTAGGGGCAATACCTGGACCGCTAGCCATAATTTCCGCCATCGGCTCAAGCGGACAGGGCGATTGAACACATCGTAATCGCAGCGCACAATCGCCTCCAGCAATCCGCGATAGGTGCGCAGCATGACCAGAAACACCGACCGCCCAGCGGGGGTGAGGAAATCCGCCAGCGGCGCCGCTGCGTCGTAATATTCCCGGGCACGCTCAACCTGGAAACGCATCAAATCGCGGAACCGGCCATCGCGTCGGCCCTGTTCCAGATCCGCAACGGAGTAGCCGAACCGTTCGAGATCCTCACGCGGCAGATAAACCCGGCCTCGCCCGGCGTCCTCGCCGAGATCGCGAAGGATGTTGGTCAGTTGCAGAGCGATGCCGGCCGACTCCGCATAGGCCTTCGCCCGTTCCTCGCGGAATCCCCAGATATGAATACATGCCAGGCCGACCGCCGACGCCACCCGATAACAGTAACGATAGAGATCGGCAAAGGTGTCATAGCGATCCGTGTCCAGGTCCATGCCGACGCCGTCGAGCACATCGTCCAGATAACAGCGCGGGATGCCGTAATGTTCGACGGTGTGATGAAAGGCCGGATGCAAGGGATGATAATAAACGCCGGCCAGGGCGGCATCGAACTGCCGCCGCCAATCCTCCAGGGACTGGCTTTTCTCGGCCAGTGCTTCCGGACCATCGGTCAGATCGTCGGCGACGCGCATAAACGCATATAGGGCGCACATGGCCCGGCGCTGGGCCGTAGGCAAGAGACGAAAAGCGTGATAGAAATTGCCGGCCTGCCGCCGCGCCAAACGTTCGCACCAAGCGAAGGAGGCTGACAGGCTGACAGGGTGACAGGGTGACAGGGTGACAGGGTGACAAGGTGACAAGGTGACAACGGATTGTCTTCCGCGTTCCTTGTACTCCGGGTTGATACCGTTCCCTTGATGATTGTCGTTCACCTTGTCACCCTGTCACCTTGTCATCTTCCGGCGCAGGCGCCGCCAAATCGCGCTGGCTAGGAGCAGGCCCTTTTCCCAGTGAGCTAGGGCTGGCCGCCGTGCCCACACATTGTAACGTTGTTGTTCGATCTTGCGAAGAATGGCCAAGCCACCGTGAATGAAAAGCTCAATGTCCGACTGCATCGCTTCCGGCATGCGCAGGGCCAACGGCATGCCGCGATAAAACAGGTCGCGCGTCCGGTCCACCTCGAAACGCATCAGCTCCGCGAACGCGGGAGTGAATCGCCGTGCGGCCAGATCTTTATCACCGTAAGCGAAATGCACGCGGTCCTCGCGCGGCAGATATACGCGGCCGATGTCGAAATCGCGCGCCACGTCCTGCCAGAAATTCGCCAGTTGCAGCGCGGTGCAAATGTGATCCGACAGCGCGGCACGTTCATCATCGAACGCGCCGCACAAATGCAGGACAAGCCGGCCGACAGGATTGGCTGAGCAGCGACAGTATGCAAGCAGTTGATCGAACGTGTCATAGGTCTTGACTCGTTGATCTTGCTCGAACGCGGCAAGCAAATCGAGGAACGGTTGCGGCGGGATGTCGAAGCGATGGATGGTGTCCTGCAAGGCGACGAAGACAGGGTGGTGCGGCCGGCCCCGGTAGCAGTCGAGCAATTCCTCGCGCCACCAGCGGAGCAGCGACAGAGCATGCGCGCCGCCGCCGGACTCGTCGGCAAGGTCGTCGGCCCAACGGCAGTAGGCGTAAACCGTGTGAAAATGGCGAAGCAGATGCCGCGGCAGCAAGGCCGAGGCGACCGTGAAGTTCTCGTAATGCGTGCGTGCCAGCCGGCTGCAATAAACCTGGGCATCCGCGCGCGATGGCGGTGCATAGGCGCGCTGTGGACCAAAGCGGGCCAGATCTTCCGTGAAAGCGTTGCTCATGGACGGCATTATAGGCAATTATTTTTATGGTGCGACTTCCATACCGAGCAATGTCAGATCATCGGGCTGTTCGCCGGCGGTGAAGAGGTCGCGGGCTAATTGATCGATAAATTTTTGTATTGGCATGTGTCTATGACGCGCGGCGCAGGCAAGCAAACTGTCGGAACCGGGAGCATGGTCCTCGAAGCGGCCGGTGTCGATGCCGTCGCTGTACAGCAGTACTTTGTCGCCTGGATTCAGCGGATAACTGCGAGCCGGAAAGGCAGCATCCACCACGCCGAGCAATAATCCTTCCTGACGCCAATACACCGGCTCGCCCGAGCGGGGAACGTATAGCGGATAGGGATGTCCCGCGCGCGCGAAGCGAAACGTGCCGTCGTGATGGTTGTACAGCGCGTAGGCCATCGTCAGGAACGAGTGCTCCGACAGGTGTTGCTCGACCAAATCCTTGTTCAGCCGTTGCAGCACTTCCTCCGGCGGAACCAGGCGATAATCGTGGCGGAACACTTCCTTGGCCTTGACGCCCTTCTTGACGAAGATGGTCAAGAGACTGGCGGGAACGCCGTGGCCCATTGCATCGGCGACGTAGAGACCGACGTGATGTTCGTCGAGGCGGAACACATCGTAGAAGTCGCCGCCGACACGATCGCGCAGCAGATAATGGACGGCAAAACGGCATTGCGGCACATCGGGCAAACGGTGCGGTAGAAAACTCGATTGGATGCGCTGGGCCAATTGCAATTCATGATCGATCTGTTGATGGAGCTGCTGGAGGCATTTGTTGATGCGGTGCATCTCGGCGGATTTGCCGGCTAGTCGATCGTGAGCATCTTTTATGCGCAACAGTGCCTTGACCTGCGCCAACAACTCGCTGGCCGTGAACGGCCGAGTCAGATAAGCGTCCGCTCCCGCCTCGAAAGCGGCAATTCGCGCGGCAGGACTGCAATCGCTGTTGAGGACCAGCAAAGGCACGAACAGAGAACCCAGCCGTTCGCGCAGGCGGCGGCACGTATCGAGTACGGCGTCTTCGAGGACAATGAGTTGATAGCCGCTCGGCTGCTCCGGATCGGTATTGGCCAGCACGTGACCGGCCAACTCGCAGTCGCTGCCGGCCAGAAGATGGCGCATCTCGGCCAGGATGCTCGGCTCCGGAGCGCAGACCAGAATTCGCGGCGGTCCCTTGACGATCATCGTACCTCCCTGATTTCCGCCACTATACGATCCCCTCCCATTTACTACCAGCCCGCGGCGCGAGGCAGCGATCGTGAACGTCATTTCATCTTGCTTGAATACGATAGGACGTTATGATAGGCCCACGCGGGACATCTCTCGCCGATTCGCCAACCCGCAACCGACCAGGGAAGGACTCTCAGCTGCATGGAGGCAGCGTCATGATGCCAACCTTGAATCTCGTCGAGCGCGTTCTTGCTATGGGCCGGCGCTATCAGGAAGCCGGCCGTCATCGCGATGCCGTTGTGGTCCTCACGCGCCTATCGCGTTTCCGCTATCTGCCCGCCGAAGCCGCCGAGGAAACGCAGGCCCGACTAGCGGAAATCCACCTCAAGCGTCGCAAATACAAACAGGCGCGCCGCCACCTGACGGCAGCCTTGCGGCATCAACCCGACAATGCGCGTTACCACTATCTGCTCGCCACGGCCTTGACCGCCGAGGAAGGAGCGGACCTCGAACGCGCCGGCGAGCATTTTCGCCGTGCTCTCGAACTCGATCCCGGCCACGTCAAGTGCCTCGCCGATTACGGTCATCTTCTCCTGCGTCTGGGGCAAACCGAGGAGGGACTGGCTCGTTTGCACGAGGCGGCGGAGCGCGCGCCGGAAGATATCGAAGTGCTAGGCAAGCTGGTGAAGGGACTGCGCCTGACGGGACGCACTGAGGATGCGCGTACTGTGCTGCAATTGGCGATGTTCCGCAACGCGCGATCGCCGCGTTTCCGCAAGCTATGGAACGAATTCCGCTTTCAACAAGCCCGGCGTCAGCGCGAAGCCGAGCGCATTCAACAGGCTGAGAGCGAGACAGACGCCGAGCAGCCGGTGTTGCTGCCGTTCATCCGCGTCGTCAACGAACCGTCCGAAGCGAGCGCTTGCCCCACGATCCTGCGCCGCGAGGATGCAGCCGCTCCGGCGCGCTCCCTGCGTTCGACTCGTCGCGGCGAGCAACGGAATGTGCAGTAAAAAACAAAAGGGCATGCCTCCATGCTCGAAGATTAAAGAAGCATTAAGAAAAAATTAAAATTCGGGCATGTATTTGACAATTCGCCCAACGTCGGCTACACTTCTCCACAGCCGGAATAGAGAACAGGGTGCCGTAGCTTCAGAGATGAGCTTACGAGAATTACGCCCATGTTCTCCTCTTCGTTGAAAGCAAGTTTGAATTCTCCTGCGCCACGCGCCACGCGCCACGCGCCACGCGCCACGCGCCACGCGCCACGCGCCACGCGCCACGCGCCACGCGCCACGCGCCACGCGCCACGCGCCACGCGCCACGC
>Ga0070738_10002992_pt1 | contig 23686 bp, 23 predicted proteins | sample Coa_R2_2_FD_66446 | JGI IMG/M metagenome (GOLD analysis project Ga0070738, IMG submission 66446) | Surface soil microbial communities from Centralia Pennsylvania, which are recovering from an underground coalmine fire - Coalmine... | ecosystem: Environmental > Terrestrial > Soil > Unclassified ... | reverse complement strand
ACGTCTGGATGATTCTGGACGAATTGGCCGCTTTGCAGAACCTGCCGCAGTTGAAGGTTGCGATCACCGAAAATCGCAAAGCGGGGTTCTCCATTATCGTCGGCTTCCACGGTAAGAGCCAACTCGAAGGCATTTACGGCAAAGATGCGGACACGATTTTCTCAATGCCGAAGATGAAGATCTTGTTGCGTACCTCCGAATCAGACTGTGCCGATTGGGCCAGCCGCCTGATCGGGAGTGTCGAAGTAGAACGCATCCGGGAGACCCGTCCGGCACACGAATTTCTCACGAGCGGGCGAGGACACAGCTACTCAACGGAGCGGAAGGAAGAGCGCCTGGTCTTACCGTCTGAAATCCAGTGCCTTGCTGACTTGCATGGGTATCTGCGGTACGAGGACGTTGTCGTCCCGCTCCAGTTCGCCATCCTGCCGAAGACGAAGATCGCGGAACCATACATACCGGCTCCGATCCCCCTGCGCTGGGCAGGATCGGTCCAGCGTTCAGGTGAACCGCCGAAGCTGCCCACTGAGCCGTCCGGTCCCGAGGTGTACGGCGCTGAACTGTAATGCTAGACATTTCAAAGCCGCTCACGGCGGGTAAGGCGACCAACTACTTCAAGCAAGAGTACGCGAACGCGGAGAACAGTTACTACTCGCAAGGGCAAACGCTCCAAGGACGTTGGCATGGCAAGTTTGCGGAAGAACTCGGCCTCGGTCGAGTCGTGACGGAAGAGCAGTTCGCGCGAATGGCGCTCGGGCAAGACCCGCAAACGGGTGAGCAGTGGATCGAGCATCGCCAGTCAGCGAAAACGCAGAACGGCAAGGAACTGGAGCATCGGGCAGGATACGACCTGACCTTCAACGCGCCGAAGACGGTTTCGCTAGTCGCCTTGCCAGGGCATGACGAACGAGTTCGCAAGGCGCATTCGGAAGCGGTGCTGAGGGCGCTCGATGCCGGGCAGGAGTATCTGCAGGCTCGAATGGGCGGAAACAAGCAATCCCAGACAACGGGCAAGTGGGCCGCCGCGATGTTCGAACACGACACGGCCCGGCCAGAACAGGGCTATCCTGCGCCGCATTTGCACACGCACGTTGTTGTCTTCAACATGACCCGCACCGAGGATGGACAGGTTCGCTCCGTTCAGCCTGGCGAACTCTACCGCATTCAGTCGTACCTGACCGCCGTCTACCAGAACGAGCTTGCAATCCGCCTCAAGGAACTCGGGTACGAGCTAACCCAAGGAACGAACCACGCGCCTGACATCAAGGGATTCACCAAGGAGTACCTCGAAGCGGAAAGCCAACGGTCGCAGCGGATCAAACTGGAGGAGCAAGCGCGAGGCGTTGAGGGCCGCGAAGCCCGGGAACAGATCGCGCATGCGATCCGGGACAACAAGCTGAAATGGACGCCGGAAGAGGTGCACAAGGCGCACCGGGAGCACCAGGATCTCTTCGGCGGACAAGCCGACAGATTGCACGCGGAGGCTCTCTCTCGGCAGGGTCAAAAGCTTGACTCCGAGCAGGCCCAGGCGCAGGCGAAGCGCTCGTTGGATTTCGCGGCGAATAAGCTTTCAGAAAGGACGGCAGTCTTCGAACAGTGGGAGCTCTACCGCGAAGCCTTGCGGCACGGACAGGGCAAAGTCCCCTTCGATCAACTCAAGGACGAGATCGACAGGCGCGAGTCACAGAAGCTTCTACACAAAGTCGACCACGTGCGGCAATATGCGCCCGGAAAGCGATACACCACGCCGGAGACGTTGGCACAGGAAAGAGAAGTGCTCCAGCGTGTTGCCTTCGGGAAAGAGACGCAGAAGCAGCTTGAAACCTGGACGGCGGAGGATGTGGCAAAGCGCTATCCGAAGCTAAACGTTGCCCAGGCCCAAACTGTAGCCGACATACTCGGCAGCCGAGACACGTTCACAGGGCTGCAGGGTATGGCCGGAGTGGGTAAGACGACGACGCTGAAGGCGATCAAGCCGTCTCTCGAACGGCACGGCTATGAAGTCATCGGTTTAGCCGCGACTAGCGGGGCCGTGAAGGAGATGCAAGCGTCCGGCCTGAATGCGAAGACGTTGCAGATGCACCTGCTCAAGAACGAGTCTGCTGCGAAGCCGCGCTACTTCATCGTGGATGAGGCCAGTCTAGCTTCCACCCGCATGATTCACGAGTTCATGCGCAAGCTGGACGCCAAGGATCGAGTTCTGTTCGTCGGCGATGTCAAGCAGCACGAGTCTATCGAAGCCGGGCGCATCTTCGCCCAAATGCGCGAATCCGGCATGAACGGAACCACTCTGAGCCACATTGTCCGGCAGCGGAACAGCCCGGAACTGAAAGCCGTCGTCGAGAACCTTGCGGCGGGAAAGATCGACACAGCCGTCGAACTCCTAAACGAGCAGGGGCGTGTACGCGAAATCCAGAACAAGGCGGAACGATATAAAGCGATCGCGCAGGAGTACGTCGCGAGCTCCGGGCGAACGCTGATAGTCTCGCCCGACAACGAATCCCGCCAGGCGCTGAACAAAGCTGTGCGTGAGGATCTGAAGCTGAGCGGCCCAGAGTTCCGTCAGCAGATCCTTGTCGCGCGCCAGGACCTCACGCGCGAAGACCGGAAGATCGCCGGTTCCTACCGACCCGATGATGTGATCAAGTTCCACAAGAACAACAAGACACTCGGCGTTGAAAAGGGCGAATATCTGACCGTGATTGCTGTTGACCGCGAGGAGAATCTGCTCACCGTTCGCCACGGTGAAAAGCTGAAGACGTACAACCCAGAGCGAGCCTATGGCGTCCAGGTTTACGAGCGCTCTGAACGCGTGTTCGCCGAAGGCGAACGCGTGCAGTTAACCGCGCCATGGAAATCGAAGGGTATTGCCAACCGGCAAACCGGAACGCTGGAACGAGTCAGCGAGAACGGGGAGGCCATCTTGCGGATGGATAAAGATGATCGTCGCCTCCGCTTCAACCTGAACGAGATGAAGCACCTCGATTACGGCTATGCCGTGACGAGCTTCTCTTCCCAGGGCGCGACAGTGGAAAAGGTGCTGATCAACGTTGAGACGCAGAACTCGCGCGTGCGGAAGCTTGTCGATCAGCGGTTTGCGTATGTGGCGGTCTCCCGTGCTGAAACGGAGACGCTCGTATTCACCGATCGGGGCTCGTCTTTGAGTGTCGCGTTTGGCCGTGTTCACCATAACTCTCAGGCCATGAGACCAGAGCAGACCGAGGGCATACACGATGCGGTCCGATACTGACTATAGAAAATTTGCTATACTCTCGCTTGCGAGATCCCGAGGCGTCGACCGATGAAGGCGAGGTATTGATGCATAAACAGGCACCGCAACTTTTAGAGGACGAAGCGGAGCGCATCGAACAGAGGGTGAAAGAGGACTTGCACCGTCAACTGGTTTCGTACATTGCGATGTACTCGCTTACCCAAACCCAAATCAGCAGGCTCCTAGGAATACATCAGCCGGATGTTAGTAGATTTCTGAACGGACACATTGTTAAGTTCAGCGTCGGTCAGATGATACGGTTCGCATCGCGATTAGGATTCGACGTGGCCATCGATGTCTCAGTGCCCCCGAAGAAAGCGTCTCGAGAATCGGAATACACCGGCATAAGGGCTCGTGCACACAAAGCGGCATGCTGATCGTTTCACTCCAATGTTTGCAAAGGAACTCTCGTTAGCGTGGTGACCACTCTGGAATCGCCCCCCAATGGAACGCAGTCCAGTCCGTTCATTGGTCGCCCGCCCGTGTGCGTCGCCTATCGCACCCCAATGGGACGCATGCTGCATGGTTTGTCGGACGAATTGCTTCGGTCTGACTGCCTCGAACGTTATCGTGGCAGGGTCGATTTGGTGTTCACTTCCCCGCCATTTCCCCTGAATCGCAAGAAGAAGTACGGCAACTTGACCGGCGAAGAGTACATGGAATGGCTGAGCAGCTATGGGCCGCTCCTGAAATCCGTGCTGAAGCCAACTGGTTCGATTGTGATGGAACTCGGCAACGCTTGGGAACAAGGATCGCCGGTTATGTCTACTCTGCCTGTGCGCTCACTGTTGAAATTTCAGACTGATAACGGCCTCCACTTATGTCAGGAGTTCGTGTGGCACAATCCGGCTAAACTTCCCTCACCTGCTCAGTGGGTAAACGTAGAGCGAATACGTTTAAAGGACAGCTTCACTAAACTCTGGTGGATGTCGCCGACACCTAAGCCCAAAGCCGACAACCGTCGAGTGCTGAAAGAGTACAGTACCGCGATGAAGCAGCTGTTGGCGACTCAAACGTACAATGCCGGAAGAAGACCTTCGGAGCACAAGATCGGCGAGGACTCATTCCTCTCGGATAATGGTGGAGCAATTCCTGGGAGCGTTTTGACGTTCGCAAACACTCAAGCAAATGATCCTTATCAGGAGTATTGCCGCAATACAGGGATTGAACCACATCCCGCCCGCATGCCGAGCGCTTTGGCCGAGTTCTTCATCCGCCTGTTGACCGAACCCGGAGATTTGGTCCTGGACCCGTTTGCCGGGAGCAATACCACCGGCGCAGCTTCGGAAGCTCAAGGCCGCTACTGGTTGAGTATCGAAGCTGAATCTAAGTACATCGAGGGCTCGCGGGGCCGGTTTCCCGCGATTATTGAACAGGAGTAAGTGATGAGTGCTGATGAGCCACTGCAAGTGATCGAAGCGGAGATGTCGATTGGGCCGAGTGCGCTTGAGGCGTACAGCCGCCTTAGCTATACGATGTGGTACGCGCTGGCTGAGTTCGTGGACAACGCCACGCAATCACGCCTGAATTACGAGAACTTAATTGACGATGTTCTGGCCCAAGAAGGCAAGCCGCTGCAGATTGACATAACGTATAACCGGCTATCACGCGAGATCAGTGTTGAAGATAATTCGATCGGCATGGGCAGGGAACGCTTGATCGAGGCGTTGAAGATCGCAATGCCCACAAAGGATAGCCGTGGCCGATCCAAGTACGGAATGGGAATGAAAACCGCCGCATGTTGGCTAGGACGCGTGTGGCGCATCGAAACGTGCGAGTGGGGAAGTGGCGTGGAGTGGACCGCCAACGTCGATGTTGAGGCGATTGCGAGGGACGGACAGAAGGTTCATCTAACTTCCCGAGAGGTGAGCAAGGACGCACACTATACCCGGATCGTGGTGACCAAGCTTCGCCGGAACATCCAGTCTAGAACCGAAGAGACTCTGAAGGCGTACTTGGGATCCATGTACATGTTCGACCTGAAGAAGCAGGAGCGGGTTCCCGTACGAATCACCTACAACACTACCCCTATCGAACCGCCGGACGATGCTGAATGGGATACTGATCTCGAAGGCAAGCCCTACAAGCGCGATATCCCAGAAGGAACGACCATCGGCGGCAAGTCAATTTCTGGCTATGTGGGAGTTCTGAAGAGGGGCGGGAGAAAGTACGGCGGGTTTTCTCTGTATCAGAACGGAAGGCAAATCCAGGGATTCCCAAACGCCTGGAAGCCGCGCGCGATTTTCGGCGGAGTGGATGATGAGGGCGCAAACAACCTGGTTGCCCAGCGGCTTACTGGCGTTCTGCAGTTGGATCCCAAATTCGGCGTCTCCCACACGAAGGATGCCATCCTGTTCGAGGGCGACGAAGAGGATCAGCTTGAGAAATTCCTTGTAGACCTTACTAAAGATTATCGCCAGCGTGCGACGGAAAGAAGGCGCCCGGACCGTGGGTGGAGCGCCGAGAAGTTCAAAGAATTAGTACAGAATCTGCAGTCAGAATTCACCAGCGGTGAGATGAAGGGCGCAGTCAACTCTGCGAACTTGCCGCCGCTCGAAACGATTTTGGCGAACAATCGACAGCAGGTTGCTTCCCTAACACCAGACGAGACCGTCGCCACATTCCCTATAACCAAGGAACTCACGATCAAAGTCTCCCGGAAGGAGACGAGTTTGTACGAACCGTACGTCACGATAAGTCCCGGTGCAGAGGCTGGTGTAGTGCACGTTGTTATCAACCTGCTCCACCCTTACTATCAGTGTCTCGATACGGCAGAGGCGATGGAGGAGTGTGTCACGCAGTTCATGTACGATGCCGTTGCAGAATACAGAGTGCGAACCCTCTCTGCATCACCCGTACTGCCCGATAGCGTGAGAAATCTGAAAGACGCTCTCCTCCGCGTCAGAATGCATCAAAATCAAAACGAGAATTTCAAAGTGCAGAGGGAAGCGGAAATGGCCCTGGAGCGGGATCTGCAGGATGCATGAGTGTTCCCGAACTTCGGAAATGGCAGAAACAGGCAATTCTCAAATGGGCTGAGGCAGGCCACCGAGGGATTGTAAGTGTCGTCACTGGGGGCGGGAAAACAGTCTTTGCTCTAGCATGTATCGATCTCCTAAAGCCTTTGACGACCCTTATCGTCGTCCCAACGTCTGCGCTCTTGGATCAATGGTGGTCGGAGGTGTGTGCGTTCTTCAGTCTCCGTCTGGATGACGTTCACATAGTTACCAGAACCAAAAGCCTTCGGCCAGGAACCATAAACGTTGCGGTACTTAACACCGCAGCTGGTCTCTTGGAGAGAAAGCAACCGGATTGCTTTCTGATTGTTGACGAATGCCACAAAGCAGCCTCCAGCTATTTTCGGCGTGTGCTGAATCTGCCTACTAACGCCAGCCTCGGCCTTTCTGCAACGCCAGACCGACCGTATGATGAAGGCCTAGCCGATGTACTCATTCCATCATTGGGGCCGGTCATCTACACATATGATTACGCGGAGGCGAGGTCCGACGGTGTCATCGTTCCGTTTGCTCTCAAGAACATAATCTTTGAGCTCGAAAGTGAACGGCAGGACGAATACGAGAAGCTGACGAGGGCGATTGCACGAACGATTGAAGCAGAAGGTGCTGATTCCCCGAAAGCAGTCGCTCTTCTTCTACGCCGAGCGAGAGTGCTCAATCTAAGCGAAAAGCGTGTATTCTTGGCAGCCAAATTGGTCCTGGCCAATGCTGGCAAGCGAACGCTGGTTTTTCACGAAGATATAAACGCATGTCAGGTCATAGCGTCGGCCCTAGCTCGTTTCGGCGTCGCGAGCGGTATTTATCATTCAAGAATGCCACTGAGAACTAGGGCGAAAGTACTCAACGAGTTCAGAAACGGATCCTTACAAGCCTTAGTCACGTGCCGGGCATTGGATGAAGGATTCAACGTTCCCGAGACGGAAATTGGAATTATCGCCGCAAGTACGGCAACTCGGCGGCAAAGAATTCAGAGGCTTGGGCGAATCTTGAGGCCTGCGGAGGGAAAGAAATCAGCGACTGTATACACCTTAGTGGCATCCGCTTCCGAGGTAGCCCGGCTTAAGGAAGAGGAAGAAAATCTCGACGGGGTTGCGAAAGTGTCCTGGAGATCTGAGTGAAAGTTTTTGTGGGCGGCAAGTGTGTGCCGGACAGTATCTTTTCCCTCGTTGATCCCTCATCATTTACTGAGGCGGAGTTCGAGGTTCATACGCGGCGCGCACTGCAATGTGTGTACCCCGAATACCATTGCATACCATTCCGTGGGGCGTACGAGTTCGAAAGCCAGGTGCATGAAGCGGACCTCGCGCTAGTTCACAAGCAATTCTCGCACTGGTTTGTCATCGAAGTTGAATTGGTATCACACTCGCTCGATGGCCACGTCATTCCCCAGGTACGATGCTTGCGCTACGGGCAGCCGTTACAATCATGCATCGGCAATATCTGTTCGGCGATCGACGGCATGAGTGCCGAACAGGCTAGGTCGCTTCTCTACTTGGTTCCAAGGGCAACCGCTGTCGTAACGAACCGCGCTGAACCCGAGTGGAACGCGGCTCTGCGCGGTCTCGATACACAGATGTTGGTTGTTTCGGTTTTCACGAAAGCCGATGGCTCTTACGCACATGAGACAGAGGGCTCGCTTTACGTACCTCAAACAAGTTTGGGATTCTACACGTACTCGGCCGTCAACAAAACCCTTCGAGTCACAGAAACGTGTGCGCTCCCCGAGGGTCAGATCCAGGTAGAAGACCCGTTTGGGGCCGTCGGAACCTGGACTGTACGGCGTTCTGAAGGATACCTTTGGGTTACGAAAGATCTCGGTGATCCGGGACTTCCTGATAAGGCAATGCTTCAGGTGCTTCGGACGCAGACGGGTCGAATCACATTGCGATTGCCCAGGCTTTGAGATGCCGCGCCATTCACGATCTTCGCGTAGGTGCGATAACAAGGCAAAAGAATTTCGTTACCGTGGCAACCGGTCAAGACTGAATCCTGGACGCAGTAGGAGACCGGGTTCTAAAACGGAATTATGCTGCTGGATTTCTCAATCAGCAACGAACGAAACACGGTCAATGGGAGTTGGTCCCCCCGCCTCAAGCGGTGTGTTCGTCGCCGCCGCCGGATCTGAGATCGTGTTCCAATTCTTCCACCGTTGGCAAGCTCCCTTTCAGATCAGACGGGAGGGGCTTCGCCGAGGCGGTATTCCGCGGAGGGATGTAGCCCCGCACTTCTTCTCCTCCGATCCGGGAAATAGCGTATCGGCCGGTCCGAGCACTCCTGGGGAAGTTGCTGCCATCGGTTAAAGCCTGCTTTAATGGCTTGATCGTTTATTAAGGCATACGGTCCTTAGGTTTAATAAGATTTCGGTTTGAAGATACTTAGGGCCCCAACTTCGATCCCGGGACGGTCATGACCTATCGTTGCTTTCGGGCAGCACGGCGACTGCACGCGCAATTCGCAGGCTCTGCCCGTCTGCGTTGATGCGTGCTGGACACTTCGGCCACAGCAGCCGGACGGTATCGAGCCACTTCTCGAGATTTTCCCTGAACCGCCGCGGCCTAGCGTACTCACCTGAGCCAATCTGAGCCGACAAGCCAAAGGGTCCGAACAATGGAATGCTTTCCTCGCCCTTCGCGATGAAACATCGGTACGACAGCCACATGAACAGATCGAGCACCGCCGGCGAATCCGAAAGCGCCTTGACGGCCTCCAGATCCGTCGGGATCGGGTGCGATGAAATCTCCCGGTAGAACTCGTCGCTGAGCACAATCACGTTCCGGAACTGATCGTCAATCGAGCACTGGTTCGGATCGCGGCTGTACCAAATCTGTGCTTCTCTGAAAAAGCTCAAGCGCGTCCGCTGAACGACCCTCGCTTTCGGCAGCATATTTTCCGTACCGAAGAAAATCGTCGCGCCAAAGATGCGCTCGAACGCCGAAACAAGTCGCCGGTATTCGCGACCGCCTTTGTGCAACAAGAACGCGTCTAGCATTTCACTTGCGTTCCTGAACCGGATTGTTTGACTCTGCTGTTGAACGGCGAGGGTTGCGAGATAGATCAAGATCAAGCGATCTTGTCCCCACGGCAGCCCGAAGCTGGGATGCCCGGTAATCTGCAGCACAAAGTTCCCGTTGCGGCGCTCGTAAAGCAAATCTGTCGCCGCAGGCCTCTTCACCGGGAGCCCGCACAACACGAACGGTCTCGAACTGAACCCCAAGTTCTGATTCCCTTCCTCTCGTTTCAGCCGCACCTGGCAGCACGCCTCGGCCACCCGAAGCTTTCGTTTGGAAACGACCAGATCCGGGACCATCTTCTTCAGGACGGCACCGGCAGACGCCATCTGTCCGCAACCGTTCACCCTGCCCGGAGACACACTCCGGGCGAACGCTTTCTCCAATCCTCACCTCGTCGTCAGCGCCGGGCTTCCGGCGCGATTTGGTGAGGGGCTTTGATCGTCGTTGAGGGGTTTTGGATGAGATTACTGCGATTACTGCGTTAAGCAGCGAAAGTCAGCAAAAGTCGTAAACTTCTTAGATTTCTTGGTCAGCCATGATCGCCATGGAGCGCCTAAGTTGTTGATACATGGAACCAGTGGATTTTCCCAAGCTGGACGTCGCGGGTTCGATCCCCGTCTCCCGCTCCAATGCTCTTATAGCTACGGCAACGGTCAGCGGAAAATCCTGTACTCCGTCTACTCTGTTAAGCCGTAGACCTTTGAAATCGAAGACGCTAGAAGCGCCCGCTCCATCACTGCCATCGGACTGACATCCAGCGGTGGCCTTCCATACCGCGCGTTGATATTTTCGTTTCCTCGGCGAAGACGTGGGCACGAAATGGGTTCAGGTGGCGGCGTGATCTGAAAGTAAGTGTTGGCCACCTCTACAGGTCGTGAGCGCCGGCGATCAGCGGATCGTAACACGTCTGAACCATACCGTGGGACAGCAAAGAATAACCTGCGTGTCTTCGGGATCATTCTTATCCAGGTTCCGAAGCGGGCCTCGCGCACCTTCGCCAGAGCGAAGAATGAGATGCTGACCACCTCGATGCCTTTTGCCAACAGGTAAGCCAAAGCCCCGTGATAGTCACCCGTTGGATTCGACGCCCGCCCGTCAAGCTTTTCAGGAATGCAATCAGTCGGCCGCCGTCCCGTTTCTATTGGTAACTCTAAAGGATCGCCGGGCACCTGCGCACCTGTGGCCCCCCTGCGCTGTAGGATGCTTTTGGCAACTGCACTTGGTCCACTTCGGCAGTTTAATTGGCCCACCCTAAGAAATTGGTTTTCCGAAGGAGGCGTTTGGGCATCCTTATATATGCCTGACCGTTGTGGTCAGTTCGCCTTCGCTCCTTTCCTGTGTTTTTCCGCCGTGCGGCGGAAGGGGTAAGATTCCGTGCCGGTCTCGAGGATGTGTGCCCCGGTCGGTGATGCGATCCAGCAGTGCTTTGCACAGGCGCGCGTTCGGAATCACCTGTGTCCATTCGAAAACGGCAGATTAGTGGTGAGAATCACGGCGGCTTTCTCGGCTGGTTCGGCAACGACCTGGAACAGGAACTCGGCACCTACTTCGGCCAGCGGCACGTAACGCTTCACGAATGCGCCGCTCGATGATGTTGCGTTCCCGCTCTTCAATTTCGGCGGCCAGCAATGCTTCCAGATCCCACCTGAGTCTGTTTCTCGCGGATAGCCCGTTCGGCGAGGCTGCCGAACTGAGCTGCGGTCATCGGCAGCTGCTGCCGGCGCTCTAGCTTTTTGCGCTTCTTCGGCAGTGCGCTCCCTATCGCCTCACGCACCATCCGCCGATGCATGCGCAGCTTCTTCGTTACCCCGGCGATCGTCCCAATCCCAAACTGGTACTCTCGCCGAATCTGTTCGAATAACTCCACCTTCGCTCTCCAGTCCAACGAGTCCCTCCGCCGCGGGCTGCGCCCGCATCAGAGTACCCGCCTTTGTTCCTGGGGTGGGCCAAATCAAACTGCCGAACTGGACCGCTCTATTGCCGAAATCACTAGAATTTCCAGTTTTGGCCTAAATGTCAAGATTGCTCGCCGAGTGCTTTATCTATATTTTGTAAACATGTTGTAAAAATCAGCAGAGCTGCGCTGCTCACCTTTCCAGACCGTCTGCAATCTGGGTAGAATACGTACGCATGCAAACGATCCTCGTCATCGACGATGATGAGAGCTTGCGGGATACCATTGGCGTTCTGCTTGAGCGGGAGAACTTCTCGCCGGTTTTTGCGACCGACGGCAGATCCGGGTTCGAGAAGGCACTCACACTCAAGCCTCATCTGCTGCTTGTTGATCTCAGGCTACCCGGGATGAGCGGGGTGGAAGTTTGCAAGCAGCTTCGGGCAGATAAGGTGCAAACGCCCATCATCGTGCTAAGCGCGATTGGCGAGGAGATCGACAAAGTTCTGCTGCTTGAGATCGGCGCGGACGATTACATTGTTAAGCCATTTGGAACCCGAGAGCTGCTGGCGCGCATTCGCGCGCTGCTACGCCGTGTCAACTCCGAAACAAGAGTTCTCCGCTTCGGCGACGTGGAAGTGGATATCGACCGGCGCACCACACTGCGGCGCGGCCGGGAATTGAAGCTGACTCCAGCCGAATACAACCTGCTGCTCTACTTTCTCCACAACCCGGACCGGGCACTTACCCGCGATGTGATTCTGAATTCGGTGTGGGGTTACGAATCCTATCCGAACAGCCGGACAGTGGACGCACACGTGGTTCGTTTGCGGCAAAAACTTGAGCCGGACCCCAACGTTCCTCGTCACTTTCTGACCGTGCATGGCGTCGGGTATCGATTTTTGCCTTAAACTCCGACCGGCATGGGGATCATACTCATTGTCGAAGATACCGATACCGCCACGCCGCTCGAAATTGCACTCTCGACTCTCGATGGGATGGAGACGAGGATCGTTTCCAATGGCCTGGATGCCCTTGCCGTTCTGCACTCGATCTCGGAAGAGCTGGCCGCCATCGTCACCGACCTGCATCTTCCGTTTATCGACGGCTTTGAAATTGTCGCGGCGGTACGCTCGCATCCTCGCTACGCCAAGCTGCCGATTATTGTGGTGAGCGGGGATAATCACCCGGATAGCTTTCGCCGAGTTCTCGGATTAGGCGCAAACGTCTGTTTCAGTAAACCCTATTCGCCTTGCGAAGTGCGGCGGACTTTGGAGGATCTTCTGCATGCGGCGTAATGTAGTATTCGCCTTTGTGTTGCTGGCCTTGAAGCTTAACGCGCAGAATGCTGACGCGCAGCACAGTTCTACCCAACAAATTCTCGACCGGCTGGATGCACTCGAAAAGCAAAATCAGGAAATTGTAAGTGAAATTCGCTCGCTGCGGGAAGAATTGAAGTCGGCCGCCACTCCAGCCGCAAGTGTTTCGGCGGCACAAACGTCGAGCGCGGAGGCGCCTGCGCCCCAGTCAACAATCGACGAGCGGCTTACAGTTCAAGAGCACCGGACAGCGGAGCAGGCTCAGACCAAAGTCGAGGCTGAGCATAAGTTCCCGATACAACTCACCGGCATGCTGCTCTTCAACGCCTTCGCCAACAGTGCGCCTGGGGCAGGAGACAATCCGGGTGAATATGGACTGCTCGCAGGACCGAATCGCGACGGCGCCACGTTGCGCCAGACTCTCCTGGGCCTGAATTTCGAAGGACCATCGCTGCCCGGCGAAGGGCGTGTGAACGGTTACTTGATGATGGATTTTTGGGGTGGATCCGCAACTCCGGGCAGCAGCTGGCTGAGGCTTCGACGGGCCGGTATTTCACTCGACTGGCATCATCGAAGCTTTTTTGTTGGCCAGGACAAGCCACTCATTTCGCCGTATCAACCGGACTCTCTGGCCGAGGTTGGCATCCCGCCGCTTGCGGGCTCAGGAAATCTTTGGTACTGGCTGCCACAGGCGAGATATGAAGAACGTATCGATCTATCGCCGAACACAACACTGACTGCGCAGATAGCGGCCATTCAGACAAAAGAAACCTATACTTATGATGGGCCGCCGGTAACGCGATCTATTGAGCAGGCTAGGCCGGGAATTGAAGGCCGGCTTGCATTCGCGCATAAGTTTGACGACACTCGCAAGATTCAGATTGCTCCCGGCTTTCACTTCAGCACAACGCATGCCGCCGGGACTTCGATCGGATCGCATATCGGAACAGTCGATTTCGTAGTTATACCCTGGCGCTACCTTCAGTTCAGCGGAACAGCATTTCGCGGGCAGAATGTAGCTGTGCTTGGTTCCCTTGGAAACGGCTTCGTTATTTCGCAACAAGGCGTTCATCCAATAATCAGCTCAGGAGGCTGGCTGCAAGTCGCGGTGCCGATAACTTCCCGACTTACATGGAATCTTTTCAGCGGGCTGGAAAACGATGCTGGCTATAACTTATTCTACTCGACCACGGTCCATAGCTGGACTTATGCCTCAAACGTGATGTATCATCTCGGACCGAATCTGATCGTCGGATTGGAAGCTTTACAGCTAAGGACGCGTACAGTTTCCGGCGCCCGCGACCTTCACAATCATTATGACCTCGCAGTTGGTTACCTGTTCTAAGCGCCTTCTACAGGCAGTCGGATGTTTCGCTTTGCTCAGCAGCCCGGCGATGAATGCCAACGTTACTGGGAGTGTTCAGTTAGTGGGCAACGGCGCGCCGGACAGCAGGCATAAGCCCGACTATTCCGGGGTTGTTGTCTGGCTCACGTCTCCGGCTACGCTAAGCGCGCAGAGCGCAGGCAAACACGCCGTCATGTTGCAAAAGGGCAAGACATTTACTCCGCACATTCTGCCAATCCAGGCAGGCACGAGTGTGGACTTTCCAAACCTTGATCCGATCTTCCACAACGCCTTCTCTAACTTCGACGGTGAGATATTCGATATCGGTCTGTATCCACCCGGCCAATCGAGAAGTGTGAGATTCGAGCGGCCCGGCATCGTGCGCGTGTTCTGTAATATTCACCCGTCGATGTCCGCCATCATTCTGGTATTGAACTCGCCGTATTTTGCGGTGAGCGGGCGCAGTGGCGAATATAAGATCGAGAACGTACCGCGTGGAACTTACAATATCCACTTCTTCCATGAGCGAGCGACTTCCACAACGCTGGATACGCTAACTCAGCGGGTTACTGTTTCGAGCACTACGTGTGTACCGCTGATTCGCATTTCGGAAAGCGGATATCTGCCGGTTGCCCATAAGAACAAATATGGCCAGGATTATCCGCCTGCAAACGATGACGCCGGAAGTTACAAGGCGCCTGTCAAATGAGCATAACCTGGCCAGCCAGAAGTTCCCTGCTTTGGAGAATTCTGTTATCGACCTCTCTGGCGGTAACAGCGGTGTTTGCGCTTACCGGATGGATGGTGCAACGCTATACAACCAATGTGAGCCAGCAGAGCCTGGAGCAGGAAGTTCAAACGAGCCTGGAAGCTTATCGCTCACTTTGGAGCGCGCGTGTCCGTAACTTATCGGCTTTCAGCCGTGTGATCAGCTCCATGTCGGATGTACGAGCGGCTTTTTTGACCCGCGACCGGGCGACCATCCAGGATACCGCCGAACAGCTCTGGTCGCGCGGATTCGAGCAGGATGCACGGTTCCTGGTGCTGGATCCAACCGGACAAGTTATTGCCTCGCTTACTGGAACTCCGGAGTTTATCCTCGATCCAGGCACAATTGAGGCCGCACGCGCTCGTTTCCCTGCGCAGGTCTCGGGCTATCTCAGCCGGGGATCGCAACTCTTTTATGTTGTACTTACTCCGGTTTACGTCCAGGCCCAGCAGGAACAAGGACTGTTGAATGTTCTGCTCATGGCATTCCAAATCAATGATGCCCTGGCGCAGGAACTCAAACAGAGCACGCACGGCAGCGAGTTTATCTTCACTCATAACAATTCGGTTGCGGCTTCGACCCTGAAGGGAATCGATCTTGAATATCGATCCAGGCCCCAGTCTGGATCCGGTATACGGCGGCTTGCGGACAACGGTCAAGATTATCTGGTCGCAGGAACCGAACTAAGAAATATGTTTGGCAAAGTAACCAGCGAGCTTTTCATCGCGCGCTCATTCGCGGGGCCCAGCGAAGTATTGAGTCAGTTGCGGCGCAGCATTGCGGCATTCTGGGTGGCTGGCTTACTGGTTGCGCTTGGTTTGACTTACCTGCTGTCGGTTCGCATTCTGGGGCCGGTGAGGCGTCTGGATCAGGCGGCTGCGGAAGTGGCCAAGCGCAATTACGAATACCGGATTCCGGTAGAAACCAAGAACGAGCTGGGCCGATTGGCAACGACATTTAATGCGATGTGCGACTCCATTCAGACCTCGCGGGAAGAGTTGATTCGCCAGGAACAGATAGCGACGATTGGACGACTGTCGACCTCGATCGCGCACGATTTGCGAAATCCCCTGGCCGCGATTTATGGCGGAGCTGAGATGCTCGTTGACGGCGAGCTTTCTACCGATCAGAGCCGCAGACTGGCGGCGAGTATCTATGCTTCCTCGCGCCGCATTCAGGAGTTACTGCAACAGCTCCTCGATGTCGCTCGAGCAGGAGCCGCGCAAACAGAGTTATGCCGGCTGGCCGATATAGCGGCTGCAGCCTGCGAAGATGTGGCGCAAGCCGCCAGTCTCAGGTCGGTTGAGATCACGGTCGACGTACCTTCTTCTCTACTGGTGCTTGTTTCTCGCGATCGGCTCCAGCGCGTGTTTGTCAACCTGATCGGAAATGCGATCGACGCGATGCCCAGAGGCGGACGCGTGTCGATTTCCGGCCGTTCCGAAGATGCGATTGCGGTCGTGACGATCGAAGACACCGGCCCGGGCATTGAAGAGAAAGCCTGGCCGCATCTCTTTAAACCATTTGCCAGCTTTGGAAAGAAGAATGGCCTGGGCCTGGGGCTCGCCCTTTCGCGGCAGACGCTGCTTGACTGCAACGGTGAATTGTGGGCGGAGCGAGTTCGATCCGGCGCACGCTTTGTCATGCGCCTGCCACTTGCAACCTCCTCCACTTCACCCGCCGCAGCAGAGCAAGTGTTGAGCTCCTGAGTCAGGCACGCCTTTACAAAGTTTTTACAGCTTCGGCAATACCGGCGCATCCGTTCGACCCGACACTGGGCAAGTAGTCTATCTCGGAAAGAAAGGAATCGCGTCATGTTGAAATCAGCATTCGTCGCGTTGTTATCCGCCGGCCTGGTTGCCGCTACTGTTTCCGGAGCAAGTCTGAATAACTTTGCCCAGGTGAACCTGACATCGGATCTTCCGGGCGTGGCGGCCCATCAGGATACAAATCTGGTTAATCCCTGGGGAATCGTCGCTCCGCCGCGCGGCCCCTTCTGGATTAACGATAACGGAACCGGGCTCTCCACGATCTATAACGGTTCGGGGAACGCGCTCTCGCTGGTTGTAACCGTTCCGCCGCCGAACGGCAGTGCTGGCCCGAGCGCGCCGACCGGTATCGTCTTCAACGGGACGAGCGGGTTTGGAGGCTCGCATTTCATTTTCGACACGGAGGATGGCACCGTTTCATCGTGGGTGTCTGGGGCCAAGGCGACTCTTCAGGCAACGGCAGCGTCGGGGTCCGTGTACAAAGGGCTCGCTATCGCTAACAACGGGTCCGCCAATTTCCTGTACGCCGCAAATTTCGGGCTCGGGCGCATCGACGTGTACGATTCGAGTTTCCATGCGACCACACTGGCGGGCGGCTTTTCCGATCCGAATATTCCCTCGGGCTTCGCACCTTTCGACGTAAAGAACATCAACGGCAGCCTTTATGTGACGTACGCGAAACAAGATCCCGCAAAGCACGACGATGTGGCCGGACCCGGAAACGGATTTGTCGACATTTTCGATCTGAACGGAAATTTCGTTAAGCGGCTGGTCTCCCGGGGAGCACTCAATTCGCCTTGGGGGCTGGCAGTAGCGCCGAGCGTATTCGGCTCGTTTGGCGGCGACTTGCTCGTCGGGAACTTTGGTGACGGACGCATCAACGCGTACAACCTAACCACGGGATCCTTTGCAGGGACGCTTGACGGCACGTCGGGGACGCCTGTCACGATCCAAGGGTTGTGGGGTCTCAGCTTCGGCAATGGAGCGTTCGGACAAAACGCAGACTCGCTCTACTTCACAGCGGGCATCCCGGGGTCAAACAATGTGGAGGATCACGGACTTTTCGGCTCGCTTTCTGCATCAACTGCAGCGCCAGAACCCGCGACGGGCTGGATGTTCGTCGCGATCGTGATCAGCGCGGTTTATTTCTCGCGAAGACGGCGAACCGAAGGCTAAACCAACAGTAGACGAATTGAATCACCTTAGTGCCTCAGGCACATTAGCTCGGCGCAGGATCAGTCCTGCGCCTTTTCTACGCAAACTAAACACTGCTCAATTTGCAACAAGTTTAGAAGCTGACGACACTGATCTGGTCCGTTGCTGCCTACCTTGAAAGTGATACTACTTGACGCATGCAGCCGTTCGGGAGGCAAAGTGAGCAGCGAGTAGACTCCGCTTCATGGCTGGTTGGATGAAGGCTCCGATGCTTCGAGATGGTGCGCATTAATGACCCACTCGACAAACAGGCTGCCGCAGTCAGGGAAGTTGCAGCACTCCCCGATGAACAGATCTTCACGGAGTCCCCTAGCCCCAGATAGCTTTACCCGCGTTCCATATCGCCTTTGCAACGCTCAGGTGTGATCTCCTCATCCGCCTGCGCGTAATACCGCTGCTGCGGCCACCATGTTGCTCAGCGACGGAATAAGTTCATTCCACGGCCTGGTCTTCAAGCCGCAATCGGGATTCACCCAGAGGCGGCGGGAGGGATTTTTTCGGCTGCCTTCCGCGTAAGCTGTACAATCTGCCGCTCGGTAGGAACATTGGGCGAGTGAATATCGTAAACGCCAGGTCCGATTTGATTCGGGTAATTGAAGCTATGGAAGACTTGCAGCAGTTCCATATCGGATCGTGAGGTTTCGATCGTGATGACGTCTGCATCCATAGCAGCTATCGACGCAATGATGTCATTGAACTCGGAGTAGCACATATGCGTGTGGATCTGTATTTCATCTCCCACGCCGTTCGCTGCAATTTGAAATGCCAGAACAGCCCTGCGAAGGTAATCCTGCCATTCGGATTTGCGTAACGGCAGTCCTTCACGAAGCGCGGCCTCATCGCTCACGGCCGCTGCGGCCGTTCTCTGCTTGACGCAATCGGCCTTGAGCCATGCGATGAGAAAACTCGAGCAGCAGTTAGGAAGTGCGATTTGGCTGCGCGACCTTAGTGGATACAAAGCGATGAAGGCGCTACTCGAAACGGATCCGAGGCCGGATGGCGTATTCTGCTACAGCCACCCGAGCGCGATGGGCGCTATGCAAGCGATTACCGAATGCGGGTTGCGGGTGCCGCAGGACGTCGCTGTCATCGGCTGCGGGAACGTGTTGCAGGCGCAATTCTTTCGCGTGCCGCTTTCGTCAGTGGATCAGAACAGCGCCGAGCTCGGCCGGAGCGCCGGGGAACGTGCGCAGTCACTGATCGGCCACAAGATGCCGCGCCCCAAGACGATTCTGCTCAAATCAAAGGTGATCGCGCGCGAATCGACGATCGGGCGTTTGCGCTTATAACGATCGCGCCACGAAATAGAGAGAGACACACAACATGGACACAACACGGCGAAGTTTCATGGAACAGATGGGCACCGCGGCCGCGATTGCACCGGGCCTTCGAGCGCAAGGTAATCCGCGACCGGACCCCGGCGCAGCCACGCGCGAGCAGCGAATGCGCTGGTGGCACGAGGCCAAATTCGGGATGTTCATTCATTGGGGCCTCTACAGCGTTATCGGGCAACATGAATGGGCCATGGAGATCGAGGGCGTGCCGATACCGCAGTACGAAATCTTAGCTCAACATTTCAAACCCAAGCCGAATGCTGCGCGCGACTGGGCGCGGCTGGCGAAACGCGCCGGGCAGAAGTATATGGTGATGACGACGAAGCATCACGAAGGATTCTGCAACTTTGACACAAAGCTGACGAATTACTGCGCGACCAAGCAAGGGCCGGGCAGAGACTTGGTGCGCGAGTTCGTGGAGGCTGCGCGGGCAGAAGGTCTGCGTGTAGGATTTTACTACTCGCTGATGGACTGGCATCATCCAGACGGCGCTCGCTGCGCGCACGACGAGGCGGCCCGCAAGCGTTTCGTAGAATACACGCACGGGCTCATCCGCGAGCTGATGAGCAACTACGGGAAAATAGATATTCTCTGGTATGACGTGGACTGGCCGCTCACGCCCGAGCAATGGGAGTCCGAGCGGATGAACCAAATGGTTTTCGAGCTGCAGCCCGAAATCATCGTGAATAACAGAAACGGACTGCCGGGCGATTTCTCGACTCCGGAGCAGCACATTCAGGCCTCCGAAGCAGGACGCGCCTGGGAGACGTGCATGACGCTGAACGATAGCTGGGGTTTCCAACGCGGCGACGATGCATGGAAGACGCCGAAGACGATCGCGCGAAATCTGGCGACCTGCGCGCGCGGCGGCGGCAATTACCTGCTAAACATCGGACCAAAGCCGGATGGGTCGGTACCGGAAGAATCGGTGCGAATACTCGAGAAGGTAGGCGACTGGCTTAGTACAAACGGCAAGGCGATCTATGGGACCGAGCGCGGCAAATTCAGCTTCGGGACTTTCGCCGAATATACCCGCCGTGGCAATACGCTCTATGTGCATGTGTTTTACTGGCCCAGCCACACGCCCGCCGCAGAGTGGCTCTCGTTTTATCAGCCCGAAACAGTAGTCGCGATCGGCGGGTTGAAGGCAAAGGTGAGGGCGGCGCGACTGTTGAAGACCGGAGCGGCGGTGAAATACGAGCAGAGCGATATTGGCGTGCGTTTTACGGGCCTGCCGAACGATGCGCCGGATGATCCCATGACGGTGATCGAGGTCGAGTGCGACTCCGAGCCGAGTGTCGATCATAATGCTATTCGGCCGGAGTGGAAGCGGTACAAAGTGGGCACGCGAAATTCCTAGAACCTTGGAGAGACCGTACGAATGAGAAGAAGATCGATGGCCGGGGCACTCGCCTGTTTTGCCGCAACGGCAATGCTGGCGCAGGTTCAAACGGAAGTACCGCTGCCGGTGAAGGGCGCAAAGCCTGTTACGGTGGAGCACATCAAAATTCACGGCAAGTCTCTCGAAGGCAACCTCGAAGGCGATGCGGTGGATCGTGACACATATGTGTTTCTGCCTCCGAGTTATTCGCAGAGCCCCTCGCGGCGCTACCCGGTCGTTTACGCGCTCCACGGCTACTCAATCGGCGCGGAGCAATGGACACATGAGATCCACGTGCCGCAGACCATTGAGGGCGCATTCGCGCAAGGCGCGCGTGAGATGATCATCGTCCTGCCCGATTCGAAGACCGTGCATAACGGGTCTATGTACTCGAGTTCCGTAACGACCGGCGACTTTGAGTATTTCATCGCACACGATCTGGTGTCATACATCGACTCGCATTACCGTACGATTCCCGATCGGGCCAGTCGCGGCCTGGTCGGACATTCGATGGGCGGCTATGGGGCCACGCGCATCGGCATGAAGCATGCCGATGTCTTCGGCACTTTGTATATCATGAGCCCGTGCTGTCTGTCGCCGCGCCCGGCAGGCCCTGCGGATCCACAGACCGAGAAAACGCTTGCGTCTGTCAGAAATGCGGAGGATTCGGCCAAGCTACCTTTCTTTCTGCGTGCTCAACTGGCCACCGCAGCAGCATGGTCTCCCGATCCAAAGAACCCGCCGCTGTACCTGGACCTACCAACGAAGGATGGCATCCCGCAACCGGATGTTCTGGCGAAATGGACAGCCAACTCGCCCCTGGCGTTTCTGGATCAGTACGTACAGAATCTACGGCGGTATGAAGCTATTTCAATCGATGTTGGAGACCAGGACGGATTGCGGGCAGACACCGCAAAACTGCACGAGGCATTGGATAAGTATGGCATCGCCAACAGCTTCGAAATCTACTCCGGGACCCACACAAGCCGAGTCGCAGACCGTTTCCAGAATCATGTCTTGAAGTTCTTCAGCGAAAATCTTTCATTCCAATAGCAGGTGGCCACAAAAGCGTCGCTGTATTCGACGCTCTCCTCTGCGCTGCTACTCGCATCGGAAATTACGCGCATCCTGTGGATCGCCGGATCCAATGTACTGCGCGTGCTTGGGATATGCGCACAATGGGCGGCTGCGGCCCGGGTATGCCTTTCCGGTGGCAATTACAAAATCGGGCGAATCGCCTTTCTCTACCCAATTCACCACGGCGGAGAGCATATCGAAATGATCCAGGGATTGACCGCCCGCACAGTGGCCCATACCTGGAACAAGAAACATCCGGCTCCATTGTGCGACCTTCTGCGCGCCGCCACTTGAGCCCGCCAGTGATCGATAATAATCGAGCGTATCGAGGGCGGAAAACCAGGGATCGCTGTCGCCGTGAAAGAAGATGAGCTTGCCGCCCCGCAGCGAGAACGTTGAAAGATTCGTAGACGCCGGTTCGACAAGCGGGTCGGACGCGTGCAGGGCCGCCTTGTCAACGTCGAGTTCGGTTGCCGTTGTGTAGGGGCCAAAGAGCCCGTTTTTTCCGAGCGCCAGCAGACCCGGGACCGCGCCCTTTGATGCGATGCCAGTGTCGTAAAGGAACCCTGGGTAGATCTGCGTTCCGTAAGCATTCTTCGGTCCTGAAAAGGCTTTCTTGATCGCCGCGATTTTCTGCGGAGCGATGCAACCCTCGCTCTCCCCGGACCCGCAGGCGAGTACAGCCGGATCGAAATCGCATCCGAGAGGATCCGAGATCATCTCGTCAGCGACGCCGTCTTTGGCATCACAGCGCTTCATCAGAGCGCGCATGAACAGCGTGCGCTCCGCATCGGTAAGAAACTTATCGATTTCCGGCTTGCCGGAGCCGTCCTTTGGCGAGGCCTGATTGTAGGCAACCGGAATCCATTGCGCAATCGCCAGGTTCGACCGGCCCGTACGCATGGCGGGGTCGCCCGAAACAATGCCATTGAACACCGCTGGGTATCGCTGCGAGAGAATCATGCCTTCGCGCCCACCCGTCGAACAGCCGACGAAGTACGAGTAAGCCGCGGGTTTGCTGTAGTACTGATTGACGATTTGCTTGGCAACTCCGGCTACCTCAGCATTCGCAAGGAATGCGAAATCCAGATACGCTTGTTGATCGCGCATGAACGAGAAATCGAAGCCACCGGTCCTGGCCTTGTGCCCGGTGTCGGTGCTGGCGACGGCAAAACCCCGTACCAGCGCTGGCTTATCGCCCGCATAGCCGGCGCCAGTCGGATACGCGACGTACCCATTTCCACCGCCGCCGCCCTGCATCATAAAATCGCCATTCCAGGCATTCCCTTCCGGCAAAGCGAGCGCAAAGCCGATTCCGAACTCCTCGCCGTCAACGCCTTTCCGGCGATTGATCACACCATCTACGCGGCAGTGCCCCGGCAGCGGCCCGATCGCGGGAGCGCCAGGATAGGAGGGCGGGATAATTCTGCCGGCTCCGACCCGTTCCGCTTTTGTGATTTCGACGCCGTCCAGCTTAAACAGCTTGAGATCCGCGCAGCGATCCGGCGATTGAGCCTGAGCGACGAACGCGCAACAAAAGAGAAGCTTCCATACTGAAAACTTTGTGAAAGCGCGGTACATACCGAAGCGGGCCATAAGTTCTCAGAAGTTTATCAGGCTTTGCTGTACGCGTTTGCATAACCGCGATATCATGATCTGCACCCCCGTCTATGAACAGAATCGAATACATTACGTTAGCCATGTTGATAACCGGGAGCGCGACTTTCTCTCGCGCTCAGGATCCGGGTGACTTCAAACCGGCTTCATCAAATGTTCTGGACGCGCAGTATCCGCGGGTGGACTCCAGGTCGCGCGTGCAGATTCGCATGAAGGCTCCGGAGGCGACAAAGGTGCGCGTGAATTTCTGGAGCGGACCTAAGGCTGAAATGCAAAAAGAGGCGGACGGGTATTGGACGTTCACTACGCCGCCCATGGCTCCGGGACTTCACTACTACACAGTGAATATCGACGGCGCAGAAGTGAGCGATCCGGGCAGTACGGCGTATTTTGGTGGAAGCAAGTGGGCCAGCGCGGTCGAGGTCCCGGAGCCAGGCGCGACGTATTATGAGCCGCAGGATGTTCCACACGGGCAGGTACGCGTAATCTGGTACCACTCCTCTGTGACCGGCAGCTGGCGTCCGGCGTTCGTTTACACTCCTCCCGGTTATGACCTGATGGTATGGACCCCGCCTGGTGGTTGACTGGGCTGAGGAGGTTCTACAGAGATGGCAGTGAAGGTGATCGGGCTGGATATCGCAAAGCATGTGTTTCAGCTTCACGGCGCAGA
>Ga0070738_10002991_pt1 | contig 23693 bp, 17 predicted proteins | sample Coa_R2_2_FD_66446 | JGI IMG/M metagenome (GOLD analysis project Ga0070738, IMG submission 66446) | Surface soil microbial communities from Centralia Pennsylvania, which are recovering from an underground coalmine fire - Coalmine... | ecosystem: Environmental > Terrestrial > Soil > Unclassified ... | reverse complement strand
TGAACATTTCGAACGGTTTGAACACGGCACGGCGTCGCCAACGGCCCCTCCGGCCGCTGATGGAGCGTCGACCGCAACCGAGCGCACTCCCGGAACCTGGCGCGAGGCGGAGACCGCCCGCGCCGCAATAGTGCAATTCGATGGCGGCATCCCCCGTGAGTGGGCCGAAGGGTTCGCGCGGCTCGACCCCGACTACCCGCCGGGCGACGTGCCGCCGTGCCGTTGGCAGCGCTTTGTCGATGATGTCGGGCGGTTCCTCGACAGCCCGTTCTGCGCCGTCGCCGCGGCACTCGGCTGGGGACCGCACGATCTGTTCGGTTGCGACCGCGACCGGCCGTTCGCCGGTATCGACGGGGCCGGTCTCATCTGGCTCCTCAATGGCGACCGGCTCGTCGCCCTGACCCATTCGACCGCAACCGTCGAGACGCGGACCGGCGTGCGAAAGACGTACCGGCGCCAGGCGAGCGGGCCGGAGCGCGTACTCGCGTGGAAGGCGGGATCATGACGCAAGAAAGCCCGATCGCCCGATCTGTGCCGCGGGGTGACCCCGGACGGCTATGACCAGCGGATCGCGTAAGAACGCCAGCAAAACGCGTGGGCGCGGACCTGGGCGGCCGTTCCAGCCGGGCAACCCCGGCCGGCCCAAGGGTGCGCGCCACCGCGCCACCCTCGCGGCGGAGGCGTTGCTCGACGGCGAGGCGGAAAGGCTCTCCCGCAAGGCGGTGGAGATGGCCCTCGCGGGCGACATCACCGCGCTTCGCCTTTGCCTCGACCGCATCCTGCCGCCGCGTCGCGAGCGGCCGGTAAATTTCACGCTGCCGGGCTTGCGGGAGCCTGCCGATGCCGTCGACGCCATGGCGGCAATAACCGGTGCGGTTTCGACTGCGGAGATCACGCCGGGCGAGGCGGCCGAATTAGCAAAGCTCGTCGAGGCTTATGTGCGGGCGCTGGAAGCGAACGACCTCGAGCAACGGCTGCGGGTCATCGAGGCATCGAGAGACCGCGGGCACGACCGCGCCGGCAGGAAGACCTGACGATGCGCTCGCGCGAGCTGCTGCGCCGGCTGGACCGGCTCAGGCTCCCGGCCGAAGAGACGCCGAAGATGGTGCGCGATCTTGCGGTGCTGTCTCGCGTCGAAAAGGCCCGCTTTTGGGAGCTGTATCACACGCTCCGCGACGAAGACGCGACGTTGACCGAAAACGAGACCATAGAACTCTGGTCGCTGTGGTGCAGATGCCCGCCGGTCGAGCCCGGCAAGGCCGGCAACCGCTATGCCGAGACCAGGGAAGAGCGCCGGGAACGGCAGGCGCTCGAACGGGCGTTCGGCGGCGCCTTTCACGACTACGCGAGACAATATCCCTGCATTGCCGTGCCGAACTACGCCAACGGACTCAACGAATACCGTCTCGATATCGGATACCGGCTGTTCGAGAAATACGGATGGGTCCCCGGCGAGCGCGACTGCGCGACGATCCTGCCGCTCGATCGGTGGGAGGCGGGCGACCGCGAGGCGCTGATCGACCTGTATCGGCGCTCGAATCCCGAATGCTCAAGCGACGCTCCGCCGGGCTGGACGTCAAAATTCGGTCGGAGGACGCGATTTTGAACTGTCTTTCTGGTGGAACCTGTTATCGGGGGCCCAGAAACGAACGCACAGGGTAAAGCCCTGCGGAGATCGCCGATGAGATTGCCGACTACTTGCCCTTACTTGCCGAACCCGCCGGGAGATTGCCCGCGACCGTGCGCTGGAGCGTCGGAGTTGGGACATTTCAGTGGGTGAGCCTGGCAGCCCAAATGAAAAGTGGCAGATCCGAGTGGCGATCCGGCCGTGCGCGGGGCGGCGGAACAAGACCGGCGGGACCAAAGTCGAGGAGTGGCAGCGACACGTGACCCTTTGCGGTGGGAACCAGTACCGCCTCCCCGATCGCGATCAGTTCGACATCTTCCGTCGCCACCGCTTCGGCGGCGCGGCGGAGCGGGAATAGGTTTACGGTGGTTCCGGCCGCCGGCCATGTACCGATCGCGGGCAGGCCCGCAGTTACGCCGCCACGCTCCTCTCGCAAGCGCAGCTCGCCGATCTCGCTCTCGTACGCTAACCAGATTGGGATCACGCTGGAAAATCGGCGTCGACGGTTGGTGCCGAGGACGCGGAGCGCCCGAATGAGCTCCGCCTTACGGACAATCAGCTTGAAGGATTCCATGAGGACCTGCGGCGGCGGGCGGCGCGCCGGCTCAATGATGCGTGATCGGCCTCGCCGTTTACGGCGCCGGGTGATAATCATCCTCAGGCGATTTGGGGACAACCGTGTTGGCGGATAAAGCGTCGTTCCTTGCCGAGCGGACCTCCCGCCCGCTGGCGCTACCGCGTCAGGCGGGGCTTGAGCCGAGGGCGCTCTATCTCGGCCAGGGGCAGAACGCCTTCGAGGTCGTTCTGGTCGAGGCCACGACGAGGCCCACGGCCGGCGCGCTTCAGGCTGCATGGAAGGCGCGTCGGGGTGGCCGGGCATCTCCGGTGCTGCTCGTTGCCCTGAACGGCTCCGAGGCGGCGCTCTGCGGCCCGGCCGGCGAGGACCCGCCGGTACGTTGGCTTAACGCCGGCCAGGCCGAGCGGCTCTGCCGCGCCGCGCTCGACCAGCCGGACCGGCACGCGGCGCTGGCGTTTCTCGCGCAGGCGTTGCCGTCGCTTGAGACCCGGATACCGGGTTTGTGCAACGAGGGCCTGTTCGCGCTGCATGCGCTCGAAACCGATGCGCAGCGGCGGCCGGAGTGGCAGGCCGCGATCGGCAAAGCCCGCACCGTCGCGGCCAAAAAGGAACGCGATCTGCTCACCGCGCTCGGCTATCGGGTCGAGCGGCTCGACAACCTGACGTTCCTGCTGCGCGGCGGCGAACGGCGCGCGGCGCTGGCCGTGCTGCTCGATCCCGCGGAAATTCCCGAGGCCGGCACCGCGCGGTTCAACAATCTTTCGCCGGTGTCCTACGCGCTGGCCAAGGCCGATGCCGAGAACCTGCCTTGGGTCGTGGTGCTGCACGGCGACCGGCTGCGGCTGTATCCGACTGCCGTTGGAGTCGGCGTCGGCCGGCGCGGTCGCACCGAAACCTATGTCGAAGTGCAGACCTCGCTGCTCGCCGATGAGCATCTTGCCTATCTGTGGCTCTTGTTCTCGGCCGAGGCGCTCGACCCGAAGGGGATTGTCGCCGATCTGCTCGAAGCATCCACCCGGTTTGCCGGCGATCTCGCCGGGAGGCTGCGCGAGCGCATTTACAACGAGGTGCTGCCCCGGCTCGCGACTTCGGTGGCCGAAGCGCGAGGTCTTTCGGCGCCGAGCGTCGACGATCTCGCTCTTACCTACCGCATGGCCTTGACCGTCCTGTTTCGGCTGTTGTTCATCGCCTACGCCGAGGACCGCGATCTTTTGCCCTACAAGACCAGCGAGCCCTATCGGGCGCGTTCGCTGAAGAAGAAGGCGCAGGAACTGGCGGAGGCGCGGCGCAACCTGGTGCCGCCGCCGGAGGGGGACCGGCATTGGCAGGAAGTCGTCCGGCTGTTCCGGGCCGTCGAGCGCGGCGACACCGAGCTGGGCGTGCCGGCCTATGACGGCGGCCTGTTCTCGACCGACCGGGCCGTCTCGCCGGCCGGCGCGGCGCTCGCCGGGATCAGCATCCCGGACGCCGCGTTCGAGCCCGCGCTCGACAACCTGCTGCTGATCGAGACGCCGGAAGGGCCGCTCGGTCCCGTGGATTTCCGCGCCCTCGGCGTGCGCGAGTTCGGCACGATTTACGAAGGGCTGCTCGAATCCGAGCTGTCGGTGGCGGATGTCGATCTGGCGCTCGACGCGCGCGGCAACTACGTGCCGCGCCGCGGTCACCAGCCGATCGCGGTTGCCGCCGGCGCGATCTACCTGCACAACCGCTCCGGTGCGCGCAAATCGACCGGCAGCTATTTCACCAAATCGTTCGCCGTCGAGCACCTGCTAGACCGGGCGCTCGAACCCGCCCTGACCGAGCACCTGGAACGGCTCGATCGGCTTGACGACACCGACGCCGCCGAGACGCTGTTCGATTTCCGCGTCGCGGACATCGCGATGGGATCGGGCCATTTCCTGGTGGCGGCGATCGACCGCATCGAAAAGCGCATCGCCGACTATCTGAGCCGCCGGCCGCTGGCCGGCGTGCGCGGCGAACTCGCCGATCTGCGCGCCGCCGCCGAAAAGGGCCTCGGCGCCGAGGCCGGGCAGGCGCCGATCGAGGATGCGAAACTGCTGCGCCGGCTGATCGCACGCCGCTGCATTTACGGCGTCGATCTGAACCCGCTGGCGGTCGAACTGGCGCGGCTGTCGATCTGGATCCACACCTTTGTGCCGGGCCTGCCGCTGACGATGCTGGAGCACAACCTGGTGCACGGCAACGCGCTCATTGGCATCGGCACGATCGACGACATCCGCCGCCGGTTCGAGGCCGAGCACACCGCATTGTTCGCGGTCGATGCCGACAATCTGCTCGGCCAGGCAAAGCAGCCGCTTGCCCGCCTCGCCCGCCTTGCCGACGCCAGCCTGCGGGATGTCGAGGCGGCGCGCGAGGCGATGCGCGAGGCGCGGGTCGTGCTCGGCCCGACGCAGGCGCTGTGCGACATCATCACCGCCGAGCCGCTCGATCCGGACATCGAATTCCAGGCCGGCGCCTGGGAGAAGCAGCGGCAGGAAATCCAACGCTCGATTGCGCTGCGCCGGGCGCGCGAGGCGCTAAAGGGGCTCTACCCGCTGCATTTCCCGGTCGCGTTCCCCGAGGTGTTTCTGCGCCGCCGCGCCGGCTTCGACGTGATCCTCGGCAACCCGCCGTGGCAGGAAGCCACGATCGAGGAACCTGCCTTCTGGGCACGGCATTTTCCCGGCCTGCGTTCGCTGCCGCAACGGGAGCTCGAACGCGAGCGCGCCCGGCTGCAGCGTGAACGACCCGAGCTCGTGCAGCTTTACGAGCGCGAGGTTGGCGAGACGGACCGGCTGCGGGCGGCGCTGACCAGCGGCGCCTATCCCGGCATGGGCACCGGCGATCCGGATACGTACAAGGCATTCTGCTGGCGATTCTGGCGGCTTAGCGCGCCTGACGGCGGCAGGATCGGCGTCGTGCTGCCACGCAGCGCTATAACAGCGAAAGGATCGAAGAGCTTCCGCAGAGAGGTCTTCTCTGGGGCTGCCGGTGTCGATCTCACGATGCTGCTGAACCGGGGTGGCTGGGTATTCGACGAAGCCGAGCACCGCTATACGATCGGGCTGACCGCTATCGCGCACGGCAGGGCCGACGGCAAGACGATCGGGTTGCGCGGGCCGTTCGCGAACCTGGACGCCTTTGCACAGCGCCACAATGCGCCCGCGGCGCGGTTCTCGCCGGCCGAGGTATTGTCGTGGAACGACACCGCGTCGCTGCCGCTGCTGCCGACCGAACAGTCGGTCGACGTCTTTGCGCAGCTTCGCAAGGCGCCGCGCCTCGATCTCAACGACGGAAAATCCTGGCGCGCGCGGCCCGACACGGAGCTTCATGCGACGGCGCAAAAGCCGCTGATGGACTTGGAGTCCGAAAGGTGCCCGCGCGGCTTCTGGCCGGTGTTCAAGGGCGAGTCGTTCGACCTCTGGACCCCCGACACCGGCGAATACTACGCCTTCGCCGATCCGAAAACCGTCATCGACTGGCTCTATCAGAAGCGCCTGCGCAGCGGCAAAAGCCGGCGCGACAGCGCGCACGCCGAGTTCACCGCCGCCTTCCGGCAGGACAGAAAGACCCTCGCCTGCCATCGCGCGCGCATCGCCTTCCGCGATGTGAGCCGGGCGACCGACTCGCGGACGCTGCGCGCGTGCCTGCTGCCGCCGCGAGTTTTCCTAACCAACAAGGCACCCTATCTGTTGTGGCCGCGCGGCGACGAAAAGGACCAGGGCTTCCTGCTCGGCATGCTGTGCTCGATCCCGCTCGACTGGTACGCTCGCCGCTTTGTCGAGGTGAACGTCAACTTTTTCATCTTCAATCCGTTTCCGATCCCGCGCCCGGAGCGCGGCGATCTGCTGTGGCGGCGGGTCGTCGCAGTGGCCGGGCGGCTGGCGGCGCCGGACGAGCGCTTTGCCGAGTGGGCCGAGGCGGTCGGCGTGGCGCACGGCAAGCTGCGGGAAGACGAAAAGCAGGACATGATCGCCGAACTCGACGCGCTCGCCGCCCGCCTCTACGGGCTCAGCGAGCGGCAGCTTGCGCACGTGTTCGAGACGTTTCACGAGGGCTGGGATTACGAGACCCGGCTCAAGGCCGTGCTGAAGCACTTTCAGGTCCATGCCCGCATTGCGGCCGCGTGACGAGGCGCCTGGAGGGACGCCGATGAGTGGCATCTACCAAACTGTTTTGCAGTTCGCGTCCGAGAGGTTCTTGATCCTGGCCGAAAACATCGCCGTCGAACTTCGGAAACACGACGCCAGCGGGATTTACGGCGACGATGCGGGTGAGGAGTACGACTTCCCGATTAAAACTCTGTGGGATGAATACTGCTACGAGCAGGCGCAAGGCCCGACCGATGGCCTCGATCGTGACGGACGATAATCTCGAACTCGACGAGGACGCCGACGACTTTCCGGTGATCGATCGAGACGGGCTGTGCAAGGAGGTCCTGGAGCGACTTCGGGACCTCGCCGCGAGGAGGTTATGACGGTTCGCGTCGAGGTGAAACCGGAACTGCTGCGCTGGGCGCGCGAGCGTGCGCGGCTGCCGGTGGAGACTTTGCTCCAACGCTTCCCGAAGCTGCGCGAATGGGAAACGGGAGAGGCGCACCCGACCTTCCGGCAGCTGGAAGCTTTTGCGGATACGACTGCTGCCCCGTTTGGCTATTTCTTCCTGACGGAGCCGCCGGACGAGCCGCTCCCGATCCCGGATTTCCGCACGCTCGGGGATCAGCCGATCCGCCGGCCGAGCCCCAACCTGCTCGATACGATTTTTGATTTGCAGCGACGACAGGCTTGGCTGCGCGATGAGCGGATCGAGGAGGGGCAGAGCCCGCTTTCGTTCATCGGCTCCGCTACCGCCGACGCAGCGCCGGCCAAAGTCGCCGCCGCGATGCGCCGGAGCCTTGGCGTGGTCACGGGCTGGGCAGACCTTTGCAGCACGTGGTCCGACGCGCTGCGAGCACTGCGTGACCGCGCCGAGATGGCTGGAATCGTCGTCGTCATCAACGGGGTCGTCGGCAACAACACCCGCCGCAAGCTCGACCCCGAAGAGTTTCGCGGCTTCGTCCTGCCGGACGACCACGCGCCGTTCGTTTTCGTCAACGGCGCCGACGGCAAAGCGGCTCAAATGTTCACGCTCGCGCATGAGCTGGCGCACTTGTGGATCGGCCAGGCGGGCGTGTTCGATCTCCGCGACATGCAGCCGGCGTCCGATCCGCGCGAGCGGTTCTGCAATGCCGCGGCGGCGGAATTCCTGATCCCCGAGGACGAGCTACGGCGCGCGTGGAGCGAGATCGCCCGAGGGCCGCAGCCGTTCGGCGCATTGGCGCGCCGGTTCAAGGTCAGCGAACTGGTGGCTGCCCGTCGGGCGCTCGATGCGCGGTTGATCAGCCGCGACGCGTTCTTTACCTTTTACAATGCCTATGAGGAAGACGAGCGCCGCCGCGCGGCGCGTCAGGCAAGCGGCGGCAACTTCTACGCCACGCAGAACTCGCGAGTCGGGAAGGTTTTCGCCGAGGCGATTGCCCGCGCTGTCAGGGAAGGCCGTCTCCTCTACCGTGACGCGTTCGAGCTCACCGGCCTGAGGGGAGCCACTTTCGACCGCTACATTGCGACGCTTGAAATCCCGGCGCGCCGATGAGATCGGCTGCCCGCTTTGTGCTGGACGCGAACGTCTTCATCGAAGCGCACCGACGCTATTACGCGTTCGACATCTGCCCGGGATATTGGGCGGCGCTGGCTACCCATCACGGCGGCGGCCGCCTTTGCTCCATCGACCGCGTGAGGGATGAGCTCCTCGGACAGACCGACGCGCTGTCACAATGGGTCCAGCAGCTTCCCGGATCGTTTTTTGAGGCGACCGGCGATCCCGCGGTCACGACCTGGTTCGGCAGGATCATCGCGTGGGTCCAAGCCCAATCTCAGTTCTTCCTCGCAGCGAAGGAGGCATTCGCTGCCGGCGCTGACGGTTGGCTGATCGGCTATGCGAAGGCCCAGGGCTTGGTAATCGCCACCAACGAAGTGCCGAACCCCGCGATCAAACGCCGGGTGCCTATCCCCGATGTCTGCAACGCGTTTGGGGTAGACTACACCGACACGTTCGACCTGCTTCGCGCCCTCGGCGCCAGCTTCCATTGAGCCGACAATGAATGGCACCCCCGAATTCATCGACAACCGCGACGGCAATACGCTGGCCGAGGCGCTGGCGGCACTGCTCGGGGGCGCTCAGAGCGGCTTCGGCGAAGAGCGTGCGCGCCCGGCCGAACTAGCCGTCGCGGCGGCGTTTTTCTCGCCGAAGGGGCTGTCCGACCTGTCGCCGCATCTGGAGGGTCTGGAGCGGGTGCGCCTCTTATTCGGGGTCGAGGCGCCGCGCGACATCGACGTGCGTCGCCCGGATCTCGGCGAAATGCCGGAGCATTTCGAGGCGCGGTTGATTCGCGACGGGTTGCGTCAATCCGAGGCGGCGGCGCGAGCGGCGCGCGATCGGTTCCCGTTCACGCGTCAAGGCATCGCGGCATTGCGCGGGTTAGTGGCGCGGTTGCGCGCCGAGAACATCGAGGTGCGCCGGTACGAGCGCGCGTTCCTGCACGCAAAGGCCTACATTTTCTCATCGCCCGACGGGTCGTTCGGCGGGCGCGCCGGGGTGATCGCAGGCTCGTCGAACCTGACCGGCGGCGGCCTCGCGCGCAACCTGGAACTCAATCTCGGCCGCTACGACGACCCAGTGGTGAGGCAGGCGCGCAAGTGGTTCGACGATTTGTGGGCCGAGGCAGAGCCGGTCGATCTCGCCGGCCTCTACGAGGAAATGTTCGCGCCCTACTCGCCGTGGGAAATCTTCCTGCGCATCCTCTACCAGCTTTACGGGGATGAAATCGCCGAGCTGGCGAAAGAAGACAAGGGCCTGCCGCTGACCAGCTTTCAGACTCATGGCGTCGCGCGGGCGCTGCGACTGATCCGCGATTGTGGCGGCGCGATCGTCGCAGACGAGGTAGGACTCGGCAAAACCTACATCGCCGCGGAAGTGATCCGTCTCTATCACGACCGTCGGCAGCGGGCTTTGCTGGTCTGCCCGGCGCAACTGCGCGATACGACCTGGAAGAAATTTCTAGCGCGGCACCGGCTTGAACTGTCGGTCGAGTGCCTCTCGTTTGAGGAACTGGCGAACGACGTGCAATTACGCGACCCGCGGCGCGGCAGTGCGGCGACCACGCACCTTGAGCGGCCCCTTCACGAGTACCAGCTTGTCGTCGTGGACGAGGCGCACAACTACCGCAACCCCGATGCGCCGACCCGCGCCGCGGTATTGAGGCGCCTGTTGTTCGGGCAGCGCCGCGATCTGCTGCTGCTAACGGCAACGCCGGTCAACAACTCGCTGTGGGACCTGTTTCACCTGATCCGGTTTTTCGTGCGGCAGGACGCGTTCCTGGCTGAGCGCGGCGTATTGTCGATTTACGAGCGCTTCCAAACGGCGATGCGTACCGATCCGTCGGATTTGAGCCCGGACCTGCTCTATCCGGTCATTGATGCGACCTGCGTCAAGCGCACCCGGCAATTCGTCAAGAAGCACTACACCGGCGATACGATTGTCGCGCCGGACGGACGCCGGGTACCGATCATCTTCCCGCAGCCGCAGCCGATCACGGTGCGCTATACGCTCGACGACCCGCTGCCGGCGCTGTTCGACGAAATCGAAACTGCGCTCGACCCAGACGGCCGGCGCGGTGCGCTGACCTTCGCCCGGTACGGCACCGACGCTTTTCGCAACGGGGTGAACAACGGCGACGATGATACCCGGCTCGCCGCGACGGTTGGGTTGATCCGCTCGGCGCTGCTGAAACGCTTCGAATCGAGCCCGTACGCGTTCCAACGAACCCTCGAAAGCCTCATCGGCGGACACGAGATTTTCCTTGAAGCGCTCGACAAGGGGCGGGTTGTCACAACCCGGTTTCTGCGCGAAATGGGCGACGACGACGAAACGACGCTGGAGGAACTACTCGCGACCAGCAACGATACCGAGCCGGCCGAACTGTTCGACGTGCCCCGGTTACGGCAGGCGGTCGAGAACGATCTCGCGATCCTCCGCCAGCTTGCGGCAAGCGCCGGTCGGATCACCCCGGATCGCGACCCGAAGCTCAAGGCGCTGGTGGGCGAATTGGAGAAAATCGCCGCTCAGGCTGCTGAGGAGGGTATCGATCCGATCGACGAAGCACAAAAACGCAAGGTGATCCTATTCTCGTTCTTCGCTGATACGGTAAAGTACGTGCGCGACTTCCTGCTCGACGAAATCGCCCGCAACCCAAACCTTCGCTTCTATCGCGCACGCGACGGGAGCGTGCGCCTTGCCGCGGTCACCGGTGGCGACGATCTGGAGGAGTTCTCGCGGCAGGACGCGCTTTACGGGTTCGCCCCGATCTCCACCGAAGCGCCGCCGCGACGCGACGCCGACCTTTACGACATCCTGGTCAGCACCGACGTGCTGGCCGAGGGCGTGAACCTCCAGCAGTGCCGGCATATTATCAATCTCGACGTGCCATGGAACCCGATGCGGCTGGTTCAGCGGCACGGCCGCATCGACCGGATCGGCAGCGAGCATCGGCGCGTTTTCTTGCGGACGATCTTCCCCGCTGAGCGGCTCGATCAACTTTTGAACCTGGAACAGCGCATCCTCGCGAAGATCGCGATGGCGGCTGCCTCGATCGGCGTCGAGCGGCCGGTCGCGGGGGCGGCGCATGGCGACCAGGTCTTCACTGAGACGCGCGGTGAGATCGAGCGGCTGCTTCTGGCAGACCCGACGCTTTACGAGCGCGGCGGCACCGCGGGCGCGGCGCAGACCGGCGAAGAGTATCGTCAGACCTTGCGCAAGGCGCTCGAAGAGAACCGCGAACTAATCGTCAACCTCCCCTGGAAGGCCGGCTCGGGCATGGCTAAGGCCGATGAGCGGGGCGTGCTGTTCTGCGCGGCAGTGGGGCCGCGCACCTATTTGCGGTTCGTTCGAACCGACACGGACTGGCATCCGATCGAATTGCCCGCCGACCCGGAGGCAGGCGAACCTGGGGGCTGGGCAATCGAAAGCGAACTCGGCACCTGTCTGCGGCTGGCCGAATGCGAGCCCGAGACGCCGCGAGTGGTGCCGAAATCGCTGGAAGAGGACGTGATCTTCGACCTCTGGGAAGTCGCCCAACAGGACATCTGGCGCGCCTGGATGCTCGAAACCGACCCAGCGAACCTGCAACCCAAGGTGCGCCCGCTGAACCGGCGTGTCGCCGACTTTATACGCGCCAACCAACCGCCCGACATCAACATGCAGCGGATGCGCGACGCGCTCGATGTCGTCGAATCGCCATGGCCTCGGCGGGAGGAGATGATGCTCCGGGACTGGTTCGAGGACGACACTCGCGCCGGCACCGCCAAGGCCGCCTATTTGATCAACCAGCTCCTCGAAACCGGCCTGGAACCGTTTCGCGGGCCGGAACCCTTACCGCCGATCCGCTTCGACGAGATCGAACTGGTGTGTTGGTTGGCTCTATCGCCGGAGCCCCAGCCCGTCACATCGGATGCCGGATCGACGTAGTTGCATCGGCGGCACCCGATAACAGGGGGACGGCCATATTCTGTTGGCGTCGATCATGACCGGGAGGAGGAACTGGGGAGCGGCAGATTGGGACGGCAAGCTTGGGACGGCAAGCGATCGGCGGCATCCCCCTCCAGACGCTCCAGCGCCGCGCCGACGAAACCGGCGATCAGGCCGGGACGCTCGAGAAGGTGCTCCGGCTCCTCGACATCCTGCTGGAAACGGCCCGCGACCGCCCCTTGAGCGGGAGGCTCGCACTCAAAGGCGGCACGTTGATTGCGCCGGATGCTGCATGCTTGCCGTCCTGCGGGGGCAACTCCGGCGGCTTTTCGAGGATCGCCTGGACCTCGATGCAGACAGCGGGAACCCGCTCGCCCAGCCAGCGATTGAAGCGCCACCACCATCGGTGATTTTCCAGCGGCCGCAGAATCCCACCGGAGACAATGCGGAATCCCCTCACCTTCACCAATTTCAGGTGCTGCTGCCGCATCTGGTGAAGAAATGACGAGAGCGAGAACGCCTGCAAATGGCCGCGGCCACGTTTTCGCCGAACAATTGCGTCGAGAATCGGCACGACGCGCTGGCGCAGGATGTGCAGTGGCGCCGGGAAGATCGGCACACCAACGATCAAGGTGCCGCCTGGCTTCAGGATGCGCGCGAGCGTTTCAATGGCCACGCCGATCTCGGTGAGGTGCTCGAGGAGCTGTTCGCAAATGACAACATCGAACGAGTTCGACGGGATCTGCGGATATCCATTCATCACGTCTCCGACATAAAACTGCTCATATCGGTCCTGTTTATAAGCGCGATGGTCCGTCAGGTCGGCGCCGGACAAGATGATGGCTTCGAAATGCGGCTTTGCTTCCAAGTACCGGAGAGCGGTGCCGGTTCCACATCCGACATCGATGACGGACAGTTTGAGCCCGGAGCGCGCAGCGCGGGCGGCGAGATCGCTGACCTCCTGGGCCAATGCTTCGTATCGTGATTGCCGCAAACTATAGAACTGGCGGCGCGACGGATCGACGCCGAACGCCTGATGAAGCTTTGAACTGCGGTTCATCTTACCCGCCCGACATCATTCACGGCCACGGTGCTATTGAAGTCATAATCGACCGAGCCGAGACCGGCTCCTGTCGCCTGAAACTCGCCCACGATCAGACAAGCTCGGCCGGCCCGATCCGGACTTCGCGGCCGGAGATCATCAGCGTCGTTTGCGCGAAACGAATTGGGCGCGTCTCGTGGATCGAAAGCCTCTCTCCGTATATTCCGTCGGAGAGCTGCGAGCAATTTACGGATTGGTAAGAAACAGGTCAGCTCTCATCTTTGCCGGCGGTATTCGGGTCCTTGATGAAGCGCTGCCGGTTCTAAGAGCCGATCCTGAAAGTTGTTGAGTCGGGAAATCGGTTGTCATTCGGTGTGTGGTGGCCATGCGTGAACGGGTCACCACATGTGGACAACAGAACATCGACGGGTAGCCCATCGTGGGGGCCCATGGCGGACGCGAGATCCATGTCATCCTCGACAATCTCAACACCCACGCATTGATCTGTGCGGCGGCCAAAGCTTGACCCGTAAGCCCAGGCGATCCAGGGCTGCCACGCTCGCCGCGCTCGCGGCAGCGTGTCTCGGCGCCCTTGGGCAAATGGATCGGATCATCCGCGGGCGCTCGGCCGATCTCTGACCAGGTGGCAGTGCTTCATATCTTTTCTTGAAGCCCCCGGGATCGGCCTCGCCGAGCAGTGCCGCCCTGCCTACAGGAGCGGTTCCCACCCCGGCGCGGGTTGTGCCACCTCGCCGGTTTCGTGGCGGTAAAATTCAGGTCGGGCGTGGCGCGCCGATGGGAAGCTCAGCGTCACGATCAGACCGCGCGGCTCGTTGTCATCGAGGCGAAGCGCAATCCCATGTAATTCGGCGACGGCAGCGACCAGCGTCAGACCGAGTCCGCTGCCCGGCGTTCCGCGGCTGGCGTCGAGCCGGTAGAAGCGGCGAAAGACCTTCTCGCGTTCCGCCGGCGGGATGCCCGGCCCGTCATCGCAGATGATAATCCGCGGCCCCGGCGCATCGGGAGGTTCCGCGCCGTTCAGGGCGATATCCACGTGCGCTCCCGTGGGGGCGTGACGGATCGCGTTCTCGACCAGATTGGCCACCATCTGCGTCAATAGCGCACGGTCGCCAGGGACCACGATGCCCGGCGCCAACCGCCGGGTGAAGATCTGATCCTTCTCCTCGGCGGCGGGTCCATAGACCTCGAACACGGCTTCGAGAACTTCCGAAAGATCGACCGCGGCAAAGGCGCGCCGCAGCCTTCCGGCTTCGATCTGGGCGATGCGCAGAAGCGCGCCAAACGTCGCCAGCAGCCCGTCGGCTTCCGCGATGGCGCGGTCGATCTGGGCAAGGTGGATGCCCCCGCTTTCTGCCGCCGTCTCCTCGCGCACCGCCTCCAAGGTTCGCCGCAGGCGTCCAAGCGGGGTGCGCAGATCATGGGCGATATCCGTGGACACCTGACGCAAGCCCTCGACCAGCCGTTCGATGCGGTCGAGCATCACGTTGAGATTTGCGGCCAGCCGGTCGAACTCGTCGCCGACGGCAGGGTCGGCGCGCATCGGCAGCCGCCGGCCGAGATCTCCCGTCATGATCTGTTCGCTGGCCTGGTTGATCGCTTCGACCCGGCGCAGCACGCCGATCACCATCGCCCCGCCGCCCAGCAACGCCAGCAGCAGGGTCGCGCCGCCGGCCCAGGCAAAAGAACGGACGATCAGCTCGTGCAGTTCGGAAAGGCCATGCGCATCCTGGGCGACGAGCAGGAAACCCCCGTCCGGAAGGGTTTCGCCGAGCGCCCGGAAGGTGTGCAGCTCCTGACCGTCATCGCCGGGGGCGGCCAGCGCGATGTCACCATAGCCGATCGGCGAGCGCAGGTTCCCCGGGAGATCGCCCGCAGCGACGTCGCCGGACGGCGACAGCACGAGGTACCGAAACCGGTCGCGCGGTATGCGTGAACGCTCGGTGACGGCGGCTGCAACGGTCACGGCATTGGGCGAGCCGGCCTGGGCCTCGAGCGCCGCGCGCACGGCATCAAGATCGGCATCGATATCGCCGGCCAGCGAAGTGGTCGCGGCCCAGTAGATCACGCCGAACAGCAAGAGGGCCGAACCGGCGAACAACCCGGCATAGAGCAGGGCCAGCCGCGCGCTGGTCGTTCGCAGGACGTTAATAATCGAGTGTGGGTGCATCACGCAGCCGATAGCCCGCTCCCCGCACGGTCTCGATCAGCGGCAGCTGGTCGGCGCCCACCCCGAGTTTGGCACGCAGCCGGCTGATATGAGTTTCGACCACCGTCGTTTGGGGATCGAAGTGAAAGTCCCAGACGTGCTCGAGCAGCATCGTCCGCGTCACCACTTGCCCCGGATGCCGCATCAGGTAATCGAGCAGCCGAAACTCCCGCGGCTGCAGGGCAATCTCACAGCCACCACGTTTGGCGGAGCGGCGCAGCCGGTCGAGTTCGAGATCGCCGACCCGCACCGTCCTGCCCGTCTCGGCAAGCGCCGGACGGCGGGCCAGTGCGCTGACCCTTGCGGCCAGTTCGGTAAAGGCAAACGGTTTTACCAGGTAGTCATCGCCGCCGGCGTCGAGCCCCTCGACCCGGTCATCGACACCGTCCACCGCTGTCAGGAACAGCACCGGGGTCTTGATCCCGGCGCCACGGATCGTTTTGACGATTGCAAGGCCATCGAGGCCGGGGAGAAGCCGATCGACGATCATCACATCATATGATTCGCCCGCGGCAAGAAAGAGCCCGTCGCGCCCGTTCGCCGCGTGGTCAACCACGTGGCCCTGCCGCGTCAGCCCGCCTGCAATATAGCCGGCGGTTTCCTCGTCGTCCTCGATCAGCAATATCTTCAATCGCTCGTTCCTTTGGCCTGTCCCGTGGTCCCCCGTCTCGTCATTTCCCGGCTCACGCGCCTGATCCCGGCCAGTCTACCTTCTCCCCTTCCGGGCAGGGAAATCACGGTCGCGCCGTTCTTGGGCCTGCCTCGGCTTTGCCCGCCCCCCGGGTCCGCGGCCCGGTCCGCGCGAGACAGGCCGCCCCTGCCTGGAGGCGAACTCGCATTCTACCACGCCCCGCGGAAGGGGCCGCCCCACCCGCCGCAGGTTGCCCCAGCCGTTCAATCATCGTCTTCCTCGTCACCCTCCCCATCCCCGTGCCCATCGTGACGGGCTTTGACATCAAGTATGGCCGCGGTTCCGGCATCGACTATCACCCGCTGTAGCGCGGCCGGCGAGGGGGGTTGGACCAGTATCCGATAGACGAGATTGCCGCCTTCGTTTTCGAGCGCGCCGGCGATCGCCTTGCCTCGGATCTTTGCCTCAGCGGCATCGACCGCCTGGCGCAGACTTATTTTTGCCAGTTCGGCGTAACCTTCGGTCTCCGCCCGCTCATCGCGCCCGGGCGTCACCTTGATGCTCGCGCTGTAGCCGGGAACATCGGACTCATCGCGCGCCGCCAGGGCTGGCGCAGCTGTCATCCCCGCCGTAACGAGCGAGGCGAGAGCGACGGCGGTTGCCGTTTTGCGGTTCATTCGGGTTCCTTTCGTGTCGATATCTGTTTCGCCATGTTGGGCGCCGCCGCCTGACGACGCTTTTGCCGGGCCTTTACAAATCCGTGAGATGTTCGGCGGCCCGGGTGGCCGGAGCGGCCCGCCGCGGATTGTCCCGCAACGCCGGCAGGATCACCGCTTCGCGCGGTTGGTCGGCGCCCGTGCGCGTCAGATAGACAATGACGGTCAGGATCACGGCGAGGAAGAGGGCGCTGGTTCCGGTTGCGCCGAGCCCCAAGCCGCCGTCGGCTCGTGCCTGCGAGAGCAGATCGCCGATCGAGGCGCCCAGCGGTCGCGTCAGAATGTAAGCCAGCCAAAAGGCAAGGACGGCGCCCGCTTCGCCCCGCGCGCCCGTCGCCGAAGCACCGTAATAGGCGTAATAGGCAATGGCTATCGCCGCGATGATGCTGGCAAAGACACCCGCCGATGTCCCATAGCCGAGTCCCAGCCGCTCCGCCGCAAGGTCGCCCGCCGCCGTCCCGAGCGCAAACGTGAACATGATCGCAAGCCAGTAAAAGGCCTCGCGCCGCACCGTCACAATCGAATGAATCGACAGCGTCTTTTCGACCGCGTACCACGCCGAAAATACGGCGACCAGCACCAGACCGAACAACACCGTTGTCGTCACCAGCGTCACGCCGAAATTGTCGGTCAGGTTATCGGTAATCAGCGTACCGACAATGCTGAGGAGGACGACCGCGATCCAATGGGCTGGAGGAATGTAGCGGGACAGCCTGAATTGAACCGCCAACGCCGCGATCAGCAGCGCGGTCATCGCGAGCGAAGTGCAGGTCAGCCCCCAGCCGAGCGCGCCATTGAGATAATCGGCAGCGGTCTCACCGACCGTGGTGCACAGGATCTTGATAACCCAGAAGGCTACCGTCACCTCGGGCACTTTGTTCAGCAGGGTTCGCGGTTGAATGATCATCCATTTTCTCCGCAGACCGGCGGCGAGATTATTTACCGCGGACGTATTTCGCTCTTTGCAAGTCTACATTGTGGCGGATTGGACCTTGCCGCGGGTTTGCGGCGGCCTTACCGATCGGTAAGGCGGATGTCGCCATTGGGCGTGCGTCAACCGGCGTCGTTGCGCGTCGCGAGTCCGAGCAGGATCGGCATCACAAGGAGCACCAGCGGCAACTGCACCGAGATGCCGGCGATAATCGCGACCGCCAGCGGTTGCAGCATCTGATCGCCCGAACCGCTGATCGCCGCGCCGAGCGGCGACAGCGCCAGGATCATCGCCAATGTGCTCATCGTGATCGGCCGCAACCGGTTGCGCGCGGCCTCGTAGATCGCCTGCCGCGGCGGCAGCGATTGCGCCAAGGCCTGATATTCGGACACCAGAAAGATCGCCATTTCGGTGCCGATCCCGATGATCATCACCATGCCCATCATCGCGGTGATGTTGAGCTCGACGCCGGTGACCCACAGTCCGAGGAACACGGCACTGGTCGAGACCAACGCACTCGCGATAATCACCAAGGGCGCGAGAAAGCGCTCATACAGGAACAGGAGAAGAGTAAACTCGGCCAGCGTCGCAGCGACGAACACCTTGATCATCCCCTGCGTCGCCAATTTCTGCTGCTTGTAGGCGCCGCCCGCCTGGTAATACACCCCGGCGGGAAGAAACCCGGGCCGATCGAGGAGCTTTCCAACCGCGGCGGCGGTCGAGCCGAGATCGTGCCCGCTCCTGATCTCGGCGGTAACCGCGACGATCTGAGCGAGATTGTTGCGCATGATCTGCGGCTGCCCGGCCGCGAACGCCACCCGGGCGACCGTTCCCAGCGGGACGACATGCCCGTCTGGCGCCCGGATCGGCAGATCGACCAGCCGGTCGCGGTAAATCTTGTCGTGCGGTGCTTCGAGCCACAGCCGCACGCCGACGGGCTCTACCGCGCCGAGGTATCGGGTGACAACCGCTCCGTGCAGGTAGTGGTAGAGCTGCCCCTCGATCTCGGCAGGCGTCATCCCGGCCAGAGCCGCGGCGGCCGGGTCGACATGAAGCTCCAGCGCGTCGCCGGCCGGGACGATGCCGCTGTTCACCGAGGCGGGTTCGATCCCGGGCACCCGCTTGATTTCCGCCGCCACCTTGGCGGCCGCGGCCGGAAGCGCGGCCGGGTCCTCGGCGCTGAGCTTGATCACGATCGGCTGGCGGCGCCCCACCATGTCGCCGATCATGTCGGACAGAAGCTGATGCGCATCGAGGGTGATGCCCGGCACCTGCTTGACGATTGCCGCGGTGATGCGGTCCATCACGGTTCCGATCGGCGGGCGACGGGACGGATCGACCAGGCGGATCACGAAATCGCCCTGATAGCTCTCGACAAAGTCGCCGCCGAACCCGGCGCCGGTGCGACGCGAGAAGGTGTGGACGTCGGGATCGTGCCGCAGAATTTGCTCGACCTGCTCAAGTTCGCGGTTGGTTTCGGCGAGCGAGGTGCCGGGCGCGGTCTGGTAGTCGATGACAAAGCCGCCCTCGTCCATCCGCGGCAGAAACCCGGTGCCGACGTGGCGGTAGGCGAGCACGCCGCCGCCGGCCAAAATCACGACGGCAAGGGCGACAAGCGACGGGCGCGCGCTCAGCCCGCGCAGCAGGCGGCCGTGCGCACGCCGCAGCCAGGTCTCACGCCCGTGCTGCGGATCGCGCCATTTCGCAAAATCTACAAGGCCCCGCGCCAGCAGCGGCACCGTCAACGCGGTCAGCAGGTAGGAGATGATCAGCGCCGATGCCATCGTCAGCGCGAGAAACTTGAAAAAGGCGCCGGTCACCCCTGACAGAAAGGCCAGCGGCACAAACATGACGACCGTCGCGAGGCTCGATCCCAACAGCGGCGCAAAAAACTCCCGGGCGGCGTGCAGCACCGTCCTGTGCGGCTCGGACGAGCCGGGCACGCCGGCGCGCCGCGCGATGTGCTCCACCATGACGATCACATCGTCGATCAGAAGGCCGATCGCCGCCGCGATGCCGCCCAGCGTCATGATGTTGAAACTCATGCCCAGCGCGGACAGGAGCAATACGGTAATCAGCACGGTCAACGGCACGACGATCATCGCGACCAGCGTCACCCGCCAGTTGCGCAGAAAGCCGAAGATCACAAAACCGGCGAACAGCAACCCGATGCCGATCGCCTCTTCGACCGCCCGGATCGATGAGCGGACCAGTTGCGTCTGGTCGTACCATTTGTAGACGCGGATCGCGGACGGCTGGGTCTTCATGAAGGTGGCGAGCCGCTGCTCGACCTCGCGCGCGGCGCTCAGCGCATCGGCGCCGCTTTGCTGAAATATGTCGAAGGTGACCGCCGGCTCGCCATTGTCGTTGACGATCAACCATCGCGGCACCGCCCCCATCGTGACCCGGGCGATATCGCCGAGCCGGAGGATGGCGCCCTTCGGCGTGCGCACGAGCAGGTTGGACACGGCTGTCGCCGAATGCAGCGCATTGCTGACAACGGTCAGCATCAGCCGATCGTCGTCCTCGATGCGGCCGACGGCCTTTACCGTATTGGTCGCCGCTATTGCCGCGGTAAGGTCGGTCAAGGTCAGCCCATGCGCGGCAAGCTGCTGCGGGCTGACGGTGACCTCGACCTCGGGGGTCTTCCCGCCGAGCACCCCGACCCGCTGCACGCCGGCAACCCCGTTCAACAGCGGTGCGATGTCGTAACGGGCCAAGCGGCGCAGCTCGGCGGACGGAACAGTGTGCGAAACCAAGGCAAAGGACAGGAACGGCTGTGTCGTGTTGGGGCTCATCCGCACGATCGCGTAATGCGTGCCCGGAGGCAGGCCCGGGAGCGCCCGCGCAAACGCGGCGTCGACGCCGAGCTGCGCCAGCCGCATGTCCGTGCCCCACGGAAAATCGACGAAAATCTCCGCCGCGCCGCGCGATGTCGTCGAGGTCACCCCGGCGGCATCGGGCACTGCCCGCGCGACCTGTTCGAGGGGCTCGGTCACCTCGATCAGCATCTGCCGCGCCGGCATGCTGCCGGCGTCGATCGTAACCCGCAGCCGCGGGAAGTCGACCGTCGGGAACAGGCCGACCGGCAAGGCGATGGCCGCGACGATCCCCGCCAGCCCCAGCGCGAAGGGCACCAGTAACAGCGACCGGCGATGACGCTCGATCCAGTCGACGACGCTCATCGCGCGGGCTCAGGGGGAACATTGCTCCCCCGGACACGCATACCGTCGGTGAGCTGGCGATTGCCGGCCAGTACGAGCGCGGCGGCCGGGTCGAGCTGGCCGTCAACCACATCCCGGTCACCCTCAGACGCCAGGATGCGCACCGTGACCTTCCTGGCCACCATGTCCCGTGCCTGTACGACGTAGGGTGCGCCGCTGTCATCGACGAGAATGGCGGCGTGCGGGACGATGTAGCCGGCGATCTCGCCGGTTACGATGTCGGCCTGCGCCATTTCGCCGGCGAGCAGCGAACCGTCCGGGATCGCCACCTCGACCGGTACCAACCCGGTGGCGGGATCGAGTGCTGCGCCGCGCAATACCACCTTGCCCGCGATCGGCTCGATGTCTCCGAGACGTTTGACGCGGACGGCATTGCCTGTGCGGACCGCCGCCGCCTGGGCCGGCATAACCCCCACCGTCAGCACCAATCCTTTCGTATGGGCGAGATCGATCAGCGGAGCGCCCGGGGCGACTATCGCGCCCGCCGTCACCGGAATCGCGGTGACCACGGCGGCGGCAGGGGCGGTCAGGATTTGGGGTCCATCCGCGCCCTCCGCCTTCAGGGCCGCCAGGGCAGCGCGCGCGTCCGCCGCCGCCTTGATGGCTTCGGCCAGTTGCTGGCGGGTTGCCAGGTGCTGCCCCACCATCGCCCGCGTTCGTTCGACGAGCTGATCGGCCGTCCGCTGCGCGGTCTGGGCCTGGGCGTAGGCGGCTGCGGATTGCGGGCTCGGCAGCAGCCGGATCAGCGGCGCGCCGCCGGCGATTTGCTCGCCGATCCGCACGTAGACCCGATCGACGATGCCGGCGAGCGGCGTCATCACGATCTGCCGTGCCGCGGGTCCGGGCTGCACGCGGCCAAAGGCGGTAACGATCTGCGGCAGGCTGCCCTTGTGCAGCTTGGTCAAGGTCACCAGCACGCTCGCTTCCGCGGCACCCTGCCTCGCCGGTTCTGCGGCACCTCGCGGCGAAGCGGCGAGCATGGCGTCGGCAAGGAGCGCAACGATGCAAATCAGGTGTCTCCGACTCATCGATTCCCCGGGTCGGCAAGGCTTACGACCGGCATCCCGGCCCCTGACAGGGTTGCCAGGGCAACCCGGCGTTCGAGGCGAAGCTGCTTGAGCGCCACCAGCTCGGTCGCCTTGGCGAGCGCGGCCACCTTCAGATCGACATAGCCCCGCGCGTCGAGATTCCCGTCGCGATAGGCCTGCTCGGCGCCTCTTACGGCGTGACGCAACTCGCTGACCTGAGTTGTCACCGCCATGATCTGCCGCGCCAGCAGCGCCTCCTCATCCAGTATGCCTTGAATCTCCCCCTTCGCCGCGGCGAGCCTGGCCGCGAATTCGTCGCGCAATTTTTGCCGGGTCGCCCGCGCGAGAGCGATCTGCCCCTGGTTGCGGTTGAACAGCGGCAAGTCCATCGTGATCTGGGGCCCGGCGCTGCGCACATCGCCGGTGTCGCGGCCGCCCACGCCGCCAAATACCAGCGCCGGGAACTGCCCCAATATCGCGGCCCGCACCTTTTCCTCCTGCGACCGGTAGCCGAGCTGCAAAGCGATCAGGTCCGGGCGGCGGTCGGCGAGATCGTTCACCAGCTTGCGCATCGCGGCGGGATCGAGGGCCGGCAGGTCGATCCGCTCGGCCAGCGGCAGCGGCACGTCGGGCGCAAGCCCGATGAGCGCGTTGAGGTCCCGCCGCCGTGCTGCCTGCTGGCGGTCGAGGTCGTCGAGCTGCTTGCGCAGATCCGCCACCGCGGTCTGCGCCGGGACGACCGTCGTTAGCGTGACATTGCCCGCCGCCATCGCCTGGCGCTCGGTCTTCAGCCGCGCGTCCAGCACCGCGCGCGTCTGCTCCAGCAGCCGCCGCTGTTTTTCACCCTCGACGAGTTCTACCATCAGAAGCCGGGCCTTGCCGACCGTCTGCCATTCCTGCCACAGCAGACTTGCGTCCACCTGCTCCGCAGCGGCACCCGCGGCCGACCGCCGCGCCGTCAGGGTGACGACGGATTTGAGGTCCTGCCCGATCGAGGCGGTCAACGCGCCGACCGTCGCCGGGCCACCCAGCAGGAACGCATAACCGGCATTCACCGAAGGATTGGGCAGGATGCCGGCTTGAAGCATCTCCGCGGCGGCCACGCCTCGACTGGCACGCGCCGCGCGGAGATCGGGGTTGTTCTCGATCACCAGCCGGCCGACGCTGTCGATCGTCTGGGGGCCCGGCGCGGCCGGATGCGGAAGGTCCGCCAGCCGTTCGGCCAGCTTCGCCCCCCGGTTCAGCGGCGCGGGGGAATAGCTTTCGCAGCCCGCAAGCACCAGGCACGCCACGTTGAGCGCAAGCAGGTACCTCGCTCCCATCTTGATCCTGTCGCGCGATAGGTTGGCCCGCCATCCTGGGCCGAGCCGGCTTGCCGGAGCCTTCCCGAAACTTTGCCATTTCGTAAGGTGCATGCACGAAGTCAGGGCAAGTTGCGCTTACCCTGGACCGCGAACAACGCGCGGCAACCGCCACTCTCAGAATAGAAACGATCCCTTGTCGTTATAGACCCGTTGTAAGAGCCGATCCGGAAAGAAGCTGAGTCGGGGGAGTCGGTTGTGATGTGGTGGCAAGTGCTTGAGAGGGCACCCCCCGCTCTGTCCCGTTTTCTTCCCCCAACGAATCGTCCCCCCTCGCGGGGGGCCGATCGAAACCGCGTCGACTCCACGTGGAGTCTGTCCCGCCGGTGTCGCCCCCTCAGAGGGCGGGAAATCGGCGGCCACAACTATCGAAATCACACCGTACCGGCCCAGCCTGCCCGCGCGCGATCGCACCGAGCAGCGTTGCGCGCGCCCGGAGGTGCGGGACAGTCCGCCGGACGGCGATCCGGGTTCGCCCCTGGTCGGCGCCCCGCCGCGGCTACCCCGGCGGACACCCCTCGACCTTCGAGTTTCGCTGTTAGCGTCCGCGCTCGTGGCGGAAATTCGGCGGCGAGCGGGTGTCGGGCGTAATGCCCCATCACATGCAGCTCGGCGTGCGCATGAGCGAAAGGCGGTCACCGGGACGGTGCGTTAGAGCGGGATGGGATTAGGTTTGATCATATCCGGCGTGTTTGAAGTAGTTTGAACATTCGGCTGCGGTGACGGTGTCGAGGGCGGCGGCGAGGGCGGTGCAGACGGCCTCGCGCG
>Ga0070738_10002983_pt1 | contig 23832 bp, 21 predicted proteins | sample Coa_R2_2_FD_66446 | JGI IMG/M metagenome (GOLD analysis project Ga0070738, IMG submission 66446) | Surface soil microbial communities from Centralia Pennsylvania, which are recovering from an underground coalmine fire - Coalmine... | ecosystem: Environmental > Terrestrial > Soil > Unclassified ... | reverse complement strand
TCGATGTCGGATCGTCGCATCCTGGGGCTGTAGTAGGTCCCAAGGGTTGGGCTGTTCGCCCATTAAAGCGGTACGCGATCTGGGTTCAGAACGTCGTGAGACAGTTCGGTCCCTATCCGCTGTGGGCGTAGGAGATTTGAGGAGATTGGACCCTAGTACGAGAGGACCGGGTCGAACGAACCGCTGGTGAACCGGTTGTTCCGCCAGGAGCATAGCCGGGTAGCTATGTTCGGATCAGATAAACGCTGAAAGCATATAAGCGTGAAACTGACTCCAAGATGAGATCTCAATCCCGTAAGGGTGAAGAGTCGTGGTAGACTACCACGTTGATAGGCCGGAGGTGGAAGCGCCGCAAGGTGTGGAGCTGACCGGTACTAATCGCTCGGAAATTTTTACTAACGCTCGTCTCGCGACACTGGAAGTTCTTCTCTGTACAGCTTTACAGTTTCCCGGCGCGATCGGCTCGAGCTCCGGCTCGCCATCGCGCTCGGGGACCAAGGTTTCTGGCGCCCATGGCGGCGGGGTCCCACCCGTTCCCATCCCGAACACGGCAGTTAAGCCCGCCAGCGCCGATGATAGTCGGGCCGCAGGGCCCCTCGAAAGTAGGACGGTGCCAGATTAAGTTCAAGGAGCCCGTCGCACGTTGGTGCGGCGGGCTCTTTGCTATGGGGATGCCTGTGGACGCTCGTGAATACGACCGTATGAGCGATTCCATGCGCGAACTGAAAGAGCTCGGTTACGTAAACGAGGAAGACGATAAGTACGGCCAGCTCAACGTCGTCGACATTCCGGCCGAAGTTGCCGCCCATCGTCCGTGGTTCAATCGAACGCTGACCACGGTGAACGACGCCGTCGTTCGACTCGGCATCTTCAAAGGCGAGTTTCCGTGGCACAAGCACGACGACCAAGACGAGTTCTTCCTCGTCCTCGACGGCGAGATTTATATGGACACCGAATCCAACACGACGGTGCGGCTGGGGCGCAATCAGGGCTTCACCGTGCCCAAAGGCACGGTGCACCGGCCGCGCGCGCCGGAAACGGCGGTCGTCCTGATGGTCGAGCGGGTCGGTATCGTTCCGACGGGCGACTAACGTTTAGGGCCGAGCGACGGGCCGGAACTGCCCGCGAAACGCGTCGGCGCGAAGGTTCGTCACGGAAGCGAGTGCCGCGACTCGCTTGGGATCCGCAAAATCCGACGGCTCGAGATAGACCATGTAGTCGCGGGCAACGCGATAGGCTTCCGTGGTGAGGTCCACCTGGCGCGTGCGAATCCGGCCGGTCGTTGGGTCGAGCAGATCCGCGAGAGAGATCGGACGAACGTTGCCGCCTTCGAGTGCGATGAGCGCGCCGCTGCCGCCGTCCACCAAATACCGCACCGCGCCGAATCCCAGCGTACGCGTGTAGTCCACGTCGAAGGGTACCGGCTTGGCGCAGCGGAGCTCGTAGCCGATATCTTTCGCATGGACGACGGAATCGAGACCGATCTCCGCAAGCCGCTCGCGGATGGCGTCGCGCACGATTACGCCGAGCGGGATGTCGGCGAGCCGTACGTTGCCGAAGGAATCCCGGCCGAGGTTCTCGCCGGCGCTGAAGACGTCGTCCCAAATGCGTTCGGCAATCCCTTCCGCCACGACGACGACCCCGTGCTGGCGGCCGATCGAACGGCGCTTGACGATCGCGCCGACGATCGTATCGACCACGGACGCGAGCGAGGCTTTCGCGGGAAACTCCTCCGGCAACACCGCCAGCGTCGAGCCGGCGGCTTTGCACATCCCCAGCGCCAGCGAGCCGGACTTGCGTCCCATGCAGACGACGACGTACCAGCGCGCCGTCGTGCGCGCGTCCTCCATCAGGCTTTCGAGGATGCCCGCACCCACGGAGCGCGCCGTTTCGAAGCCGAACGTCGGTGCGTTCTCCGGCAGCGGGAGATCGTTGTCGATCGTCTTGGGGACCGTTGCGATTCCTATGCGGCCGCGAGTGCGCTCGGCGATCCTGGCGGCACCGTAGGTCGTGTCGTCGCCGCCGATGCAGACGAGGTAGCGCAGCCCGAGCGCTTCGACGCTGTGAACGCAGCGCTCGAGGGTCTCGTCGTCCTTCGCCGGGTTGGTGCGCGACGTCCTAAGGATCGAACCGCCGCTGGTGTGGATGCGCGAAACGTGGTCGAAGCTCAGCTCTATCGTCTGCGGCGGGCGTCCCGCCGCCAAGTCGCGGTATCCGTCGTAAATCCCAAGCGCGCGCAGCCCGCATCGAAAGGCCTCCATCGCGGCCGAGGCGATGACGCCGTTGATGCCGGGCGCCGGGCCGCCGCCGACCAGGATGCCGAGCGTTTCAGCCACGCTTGGGACGCACGCGATAGATGGCGCCGGCCGCATCGTCGGCAACGAATAGGGAGCCCAGCGGGCCGACGGCGACTCCGGTCGGCCGGCCGATGCGCGACGTGCAACCGGTTTGGAAGCCTATGAGGAAGTCGGTCCACTGCGTCGCGGGGTTGCCCCAGTCGACGGTCTTCGCGGGACGATCGCCCTTCATGGGAACGAAAACAACGCGCGGCGGCGCGGCGTTGCAGCCGTCGCCGGCAGTGTGCCACGAACCGTGCGCCGCGACGAAGAGTCCGCCGCGATAGTTCGCCGGAAACGCGTAGGTGCCGCGAACTCGATCGGGATAGAACGTCGCGCCCACGACCGTCGAGTACGCCGGCAGCTCGACGAGCGGTTCGACGGTATTCGCGCACTCGGCGCCCGCGACGTACGCGCGATGGTTCTCTTCGCATTCGGGCCAACCGTAATCGGCGTCGCCCGGATGCGACGTGAGATCGTCGAGAAACTCGTACGGATGCCCGAACGGCAGATCGTCCTGGCCGGCGTCACCGACCCAAACGGCGCCGCTGCGCGGATCGACGGCGAGCGCGATGGCGTTGCGGATGCGCCGGGCGCGTTGCGAAAAACCGGAGCCGTCGGGCTTCATCACGGAGACGGCCGCCCGCGTAGGATCTATCTCGACGCACGGTCTGCTTCCGCCCTCCATCGTCGCGTTGCACGACGAGCCGGCGGCGACGTAGAGCAGTCCGTTGGAGTACGCGACCGACGTCGACGTATGCACGTCGCCGTCCGTGCCGGGGGCGACGGGGCCGCTCCGCACGTCGGCAATTCGGCGAACGTTCGACGCAGCGCGCTCGCCGTTATATGGAATCGCCCAGACGTGATGCATCGTCGCGACGAAGATTTTTCTTAGTGCTGCTGCGTACGTCACTCCGGCGGCACGCGCGTCGTCGAACGACGCGAACACTTGCGGCGCGCCCGGATGCCCTTCGGCGTCCGGCAGAATCATCACGTCGTAACCCGTGGTCCCAACGAGCAGGTCGCCGTTGGGAAGCGCGGCGATCTCGCGCGCTTTCGAGACGTCGGCGATGCGCTCGACCGAAAAACCGGCCGGAACGTGCAATCCCGTCGCCGGTGCGATTGCCGTCAGTGCCAGCGCGGCGAAAAAAAGAACGGCGGCGCGCATGCGGCGTTGTTCGTTCGCCCGCGCACCGCCACCCGGCTGACGGTTACTTGCCGACGGTTAAGCCGGCGGTCCTTGCTGATCCGGAGGCGGAGCTTCGCCGCCGCCCGGAGGCCCTTGCTCGGGGCCGCCTTGATACGGGCCGCCCTGTTGCGGGGCGCCTTGCGGATACTGTTCTTGCGGGCCTTGCTGATAACGCTGGTCCGGGTACTGCTGACCGTATCCGCCTTGCTGATCCTGACGGTCGTATCCGCCTTGTTGATACTGACCGCCGCCTTGCTGCATCTGCCCGCGTCGCTGACGCATCGCGGCACGCCGAGCGCGCATTTGCTGACGGAACTGGTTCTGCTGATCCGGACTCAAAACGCCCATCAACTGACGACGAAGTTCTCGGTTCGCCTGCGGATCGCGCGGGCTGCCTTCGGGATGCGTCTGCGAATACTGGTCGATGATCGACTGCATCCGCTGCTGCTGGTCGCCCGAAAGGTTGAGGCGGCCGAACCGGTGGGACCAACGGCCCGCAATGCGGTCGCGGCTGGGGGTGGTGTGACTGCGGCCGTACGCGCGCGTGCTGGGTGCTTGGCTCTGCTGAGCGTAGACGCCGAGCGGCATCGCAAGCGCCACGGCGAACGCGCCGGCGGCCAGGAGAGAGGTCTTCATGGCCTAGATGGTAGCCTCTCCCGGCCGCAGCCGCCTGAACGCAGGATTAGGACCTAGTAAGCGGCTTGATCGCTACGGCGTTGATCGACGACGAAACGTGCATTTCAAAGCGCTTGAAGTTGTCGAAGAAGAGTTGCGAGAGCTTGCGTGCTTGTTCGTCGTAGGCGTTCTTATCGGCCCATCCGTTACGGGGATTGAGCACTTCGTTCGGCACGTCGGGCACTTGCTTTGGAATGCGTAATCCGAAGAAACGCTCCGTTTCGTAATCGTTGGGAATGCGTCCCTCGATCGCCGCGTTGACCATCGCGCGGGTGTGCGCGATGGCCATGCGATGGCCCACGCCGTACGGACCTCCGGTCCAGCCGGTGTTGACCAGCCAGCACTCGACGTCGTGCTCGTCGATCTTCTCGCCGAGCAAACGCGCGTAGACCGTCGGATGGTGCACCATGAACGGTGCGCCGAAACACGTCGAGAACGTTGCCTGCGGCTCGCTCACGCCACGTTCGGTGCCCGCGACCTTAGCGGTATAACCCGAGAGAAAATGATACATCGCCTGTTCGCGGGTGAGCTTTGAAATCGGCGGAAGCACGCCGAACGCGTCGGCCGTCAGCATGACGATCGTCCTGGGATGGCCCGCGCGACTCTCCGCCACGACGTTGGGAATGTACTCGAGCGGATACGCGGCGCGCGTGTTCTCAGTCTTTTCGTCGGAGTCGACGTCGAGCGCTCGCGTCGTTTCGTCGTACGCGACGTTTTCGAGAACGGTGGAGAAGCGGTGCGTTGCGGCCCAGATCTCCGGCTCGGCGGTCGGCGAAAGCCGAATGACCTTCGCGTAGCAGCCTCCTTCGAAGTTGAAGACGCCGTCGTCGGACCAGCCGTGCTCGTCGTCGCCGATCAGCGGGCGGCGCGAATCCGAAGAGAGCGTCGTCTTGCCCGTGCCTGAAAGCCCGAAGAGGACCGCGACGTCGCCGCTGCGTCCGACGTTCGCGGAACAGTGCATCGGCAGCGCGTTGCGCAGCGGCAAGAGATAGTTCATCACGGTAAAAACGCTCTTCTTGATCTCGCCGGCGTAGCGCGTGCCGCCGATGAGGATCATTTTGCGCGCGAAGTTCACCAGGATGAACGTTCCCGTGCGCGTTCCGTCACGCCGGGGATCGGCGGTGAAGAGGGCAGCGTCGACGACGGTGAACTCGGGCGCGAAGCCGGGGTCGGCCTTTTCGGGCGTAATGAAGAGATGACGCGCGAAGAGATTGTGCCACGCGAGTTCGGTATAGACGCGCAGCGGAAGGCGATACTTCTCATCGGCCCCGACGTAGCAGTCGAGGCTGTAGACCTCGCGTTCCGAAAGATAGGCGGCGACGCGCTCCCACAGCTCGTCGAAGCGTTGCGGATCGATCGCCTGATTTGCGTCGTTCCAATCGATATGCTCTTCGCTGGACGGCTCGCGCACGAAGAACTTGTCCTTCGGCGACCGGCCGGTGTGCGGGCGAGTATCGACGATCAGCTGCCCGTCGTGGCCGAGCACGCCTTCGCCGCGTGCGAGCGCGTGTTCGATCAGCTTAGGGGTGGAGAGATTCTCCCACAGCTTTACGACTTTGAGTTTTTCAGGGACCGAAAGAATGGCGTCCTCCTCGTTCCGGCGAGCGTTTCGTGCTGTTTTCCCACGTCAAACGTACGCGCCTGCAGGCCGCTCTCGCCGACGGGCCAATGCAAGACGCATGCGTTGGATGCTTCTCTTTGCGGCCTGTTCGGCCGTCGCGCTAGGCGCGGGCGCTCCGGCACGCGCAGTGCTGCCGTTTCATTTCGGGTTCTTTCCTTCCGGGCCTTTGGACGCCATCACCGACGTGGCGGGCGTGCGCGTCGCCAATATTACAAAAGTCGAAGGGGCCGCCATCCGAACGGGCGCGACGGCGGTCCTTCCCAACGCCGACCCTTGGGATCACAAGGTCTCGGCCGCCTTCTTTGCTTTCAACGGCAACGGTGAGATGACCGGTACGCATTGGATCGAAGAGTCCGGCTATCTCGAAGAACCGGTCGTGCTGACCGACACGCTGGACGTCGGCAGAGCCGCCGATGGGGTCGTCAGCTGGGTGATCGAGCATCACCCGCGCGTCGGCCGCGGCGACGACGTGCCGTTGCCCGTCGTGGCCGAATGCGACGACGCGTTGCTCAACGATATTCAAGCCCGCGCCGTAACGCCCGACGACGTCGTTCGTTTACTCGACTCCGCAGCGCCGGGGCAGTTCGAGCGCGGCAGCGTCGGAGCCGGAACGGCGATGAACGCGTTTGGATTTCGGGCCGGCATCGGCTCGGCATCGCGAGTTCTTCCGGCCGACGCCGGCGGCTATCGCGTCGGCGTACTCGTGAACGATAATACCGGCAGCAGCCGCCGGCAGCTCACGATCGTCGGCGTGCCGGTCGGTCAGCGATTGCTCGACGAATACCGTCCGGTCTTTCCGAAGAAGATGGCGCTGCGCGGCCGGCTCGGCCAGGGCAGCATCATCATCGTCGTCGCAACCGACGCGCCGCTGGACAGCCGGCAGCTGCGAGCGCTCGCGTTGCGCGCGGCGATGGGAATGGCGCGCACGGGGTTGACCTCCTCGGAAGGCAGCGGCGACTTGATCGTTGCTTTCTCGACATCGCGCGTCTTCGAGCGCGTTGCCGATTTTACCGTCGCGGCGCCAAAAGCGCAGATCCTTGAAGACGACGACGCGCTCGACGCGCTCTACACCGCCACCGCCGAGGCGACGCAGGCGGCGATTTACGACGCGCTTTTCGAAGCGAAGACGATGATCGGCCGCGACGGCATCACCGTATACGCGCTGCCCGCCCAGCGCGTTCTGGGCATGTTGCGCGAAGCCCATGCAATCGCACCCTAGCGGGAGATTCTCATGCGAATCAATCTTGGAACCGTCGGGCATTTCGGCCTGGCCGTGCGCGATCCCCAAAAGAGCGCGCGCTGGTGGCAACGCATCTTCAACTTGGAGACCTTATTCGAGGGTCCCGGTTACGTGGGGTTGACCAACGACAACGTCACGATCGTCTTGAGCAAAGGGGTTCCCCGTCCCAAGACAATGGGACACATGTCGTTCCACCTGCCGAATATGAAACGGCTGCGCGAAGCGCTGACGATTCTCAAAAAGCATCGCGTGGCCGTAGAAGACGCGGGCGACGAGATCGGCCCCGAAGCGCCCGGATCGCCGAACATGGGGGTTTGGTTTGCGGACCCCGACGGCTATCGTTGGGAGCTCTCGGTCCAAGGCGGCCGCTAAAGCGGGCCGTTGCGCGGTTGCCGCGCCTGCGTCCTGGGTAGACTAAGCGGGGAGGGTTTATGAAGGCTGCCGAGCTTCGGATTCGCTTGAGCGACGGATCGACGCTGCGCGAACGTTACAACCAGCTGGAGATGGCGAGGTTCATCCGCGAGGAGATGGTCGGGTGTCTGGAGCGCGGCGCGCCGCTCCATTGTTTCGACGGCGAGCACGTCGAGATTCCGGCCGAGCGCGTTACGCGCATCGAGCTTCTCGTCGGCAGCGAATAGACGGTTCCGCCCGCGACTGACAAGGGTCGCACGCACCGCTTAGGGTAAAAGTCCGCGTGCCCTGCAGGCCGCGGTCTTGAATCAGTTCGTTCACCTTCACGTCCATTCCGAATACTCGCTGCTCGACGGTGCCTGTCGCATCGATCGTCCCGGCGAGTCGCGCGCCGGCCTTTGCCGGCGAGCTTCGGAGCTCGGTCAGCGCGCGGTCGCGCTCACGGACCACGGCGTCATGTACGGCGCGATGGAGTTTTACTACGCGGCACGCGCGCTCGGCCTGACGCCGATTCTCGGCTGCGAAGCCTACCTCGCACCGCGCGGGCGGCTCGACCGCACGGCCCGCGAAGAGGCGCACGTCACGCTGCTCGCCGCGGACCTGGTCGGCTACCGCAATCTCGTCGCGCTCGTTTCGAAAGGCTTTCTCGAGGGTTACTACTACAAACCGCGCATCGATCTCGAGCTGCTCGCGCAACACAACGACGGTCTCATGGCCCTCTCGGGCTGCATGTCGGGACTCGTGGCCGCGCCGCTGCTGCGCGGCGACTACGCGACCGCGCTGCGCAACGCGCAAACGTACCGCCAAATCTTCGGCGACCGTTTCTATATCGAAGTCATGCGACACGGAATGCCGGAGCAGGACGCCATCAACGGCGGCCTGATATCGATCGGCCGCGAGCTGGGCGTGCCGATCGTTGCGACGAACGACTCCCATTACCTCGAGCAAAAGGACTCGTCGGCCCACGACGTTCTGCTCTGCATCGGAACCGGTAAGACGGTCTCCGACACGAACCGCATGCGTTTCTACTCCGACCAATTCTACCTAAAGTCGCCGGATGAGATGTGGGAGCTGTGGCGCGACCTCCCGGAGGCTTGCGAGAACACCGTGCGGATCGCCGATCGGGTCGACATTCGCATTCCCGAGAAGGTCTTTCACCTTCCGCAGTATCCCGTACCGCAGGACGAGCGCGGGGCGGACCGCGCCGACGCGGAGTACTTGCGCGAACTCTGCGAAACGGGACTCGCGCAGCGCTACGGGCAGGAGCGCGCCGCCACCGACCAGGCGCTTCGCGCGCGTCTCGATTACGAGCTCGACGTGATCACGAAGATGGGCTTTTCCTCGTACTTCCTCATCGTTTGGGATTTCGTCAAATACGCGCGCGACCGGGGCATCCCCGTGGGACCGGGGCGGGGTTCGGCCGTCGGTTCGGTCGTCGCGTACTGTCTGCGCATAACCGACCTCGATCCGCTGCGCTTCAATCTCGTGTTCGAACGTTTTCTCAATCCCGAGCGGATCTCGATGCCCGATATCGACACGGACTTCTGCGTCGAGCGCCGCGACGAAGTCATCGCGTACGTTACCGAAAAGTACGGGAAAGACCGGGTCGCGCAGATCGTGACGTTCGGAACGATGGCGGCCCGAGCGGCGATCCGCGACGCCGGACGCGCGCTCGGCGTCCCGCTTCCCGACGTCGACCGAATCGCCAAGCTGGTTCCGTCGGGCCCCGGAGGGTTTTCGATCAGCCGGGCCATCGAACAGATCGCGGAGCTCAAAGTCATCTACGCGACGCAGCCCGAGATCCGCAAGTTGCTCGATACCGCGAAAGAGATCGAGGGCCTTGCGCGCAACGCCGGGACGCACGCCGCGGGGGTCGTCATCTCGGCGGGCCCGCTCGTGGAGTACACGCCGCTCTGCCGTTTCGGCGACGGCGGCGTGAACACGCAGTACGACATGGACTCGATCGAGCGGATCGGCCTGCTCAAGATGGACTTTCTCGGATTGCGCAATCTCACCGTCATGGATAACGCCGTGCGCGAGATTCGCCGCACCGTCGATCCCGAGTTCGACCTTTCGGCGATTCCGTTCGACGACCCGCGAACGTTCGAGATGCTCGGACGCGGAGAAACGGTCGGAGTCTTCCAACTTGAGTCAGAGGGCTTCAAGCGCGTCTGCTCCGAGGTCGGACCGTCGCGCTTCGACGACATCATGGCTCTAGTGGCGCTGTACCGGCCCGGCCCGATGGAACTGATCCCGCAATACGTCGCCATCAAGCGCGGGCGCGCCAAACCGCAGTATCTCCATTCGAGCCTCGAGCCGATACTCGCCGAAACGTACGGCATCCCCGTCTACCAAGAGCAAGTCATGCGAATGGCACGCGAGATCGCCGGCTTTACGCTTTCCGAAGTCGACGAGCTGCGCAAGGTGATCGGAAAAAAGCAGAAAGAGAAGGTCCCCGTTTACCAAGAGAAGTTCGTCTCCGGCGCGGCGGCGACGTCGGGGATGGACCGGGCGCTGGGCGAGAAGCTCTTCCACTACATCGAGCCGTTTGCGGGTTACGCCTTCAACAAGGCTCATGCCGCCGCGTACGCGTGGATTGCTTACCAGACCGCCTATCTCAAGGCGAATCATCCGCTGCAGTATCTTGCCGCGCTGATGTCTTCGGTCAAAGACAAGACCGAGAAGCTCGCCGAGTACATCGAGGAAGCGCGAAAGGTCGGAATCGACGTTCTGCCGCCCGACGTCAACGAATCGCGAGCGGATTTCACCGTTACGGGCGGAGCGATCCGCTTCGGTCTAGCCGCCGTCAAAGGCGTCGGTGAGGCGGCCGTTGGGAACATGATCGAAATACGCGAGCGCGACGGGCGTTTTGCCGATCTCTTCGATCTCGTCCGGCGGGTCGACGCCAAGCAGGTCAATCGCCGGGTCTTCGAAGCGCTGATCAAATGCGGCGCGCTCGACGGCATCGCCGGCAATCGCGCGCAGAAGCTCGCCGCGCTCGACACGGCCGTCGAGCTGGCCGCGCGGGCTACGCGCGACGCGCAGCTGGGCCAAGCCTCGCTCTTCGGCGACGGCGCCATGCAGGCCCCGACGCTGGTTCCCAAGCTTCCGAGCATCGCCGCGCCGACGACGCGCGAAATGCTCTCGTGGGAGCGCGAGACGCTCGGGATATTCGTTTCCGGCCATCCGCTTGCGGAGATCGCGCCGATGCTGGTCCGGGCCGGAGCGCTTCCAATCAGGGAGCTGCGCGCCCTCGGCGACGATGCTGCGGTAACCGTCGCGGGCACCGTGACCGGCGTGCGGCGGTCGCTCACGAAGGCCGGTCAGCAGATCTTGATCGCGCAGCTCGAGGACATGACCGGCGTTTGCGACGTCGTCCTCTTTTCGAAGATCTATCCGGCGGTACATCACCTCTTCGAAAACGACGCGGTCTTGATCGTCAAGGGACGCCTGCGTACGCGCGAGCGTCCGGGCGGGGCGCCCGGCGACGAGCCGCGGATCGAGCTCTCCGTGGCCGCCAACGAAGTCGCGACCTTCACCCCGCCGCCGGTGCAGGCCCTCTCCAACGGGACGGTACGCGGGTGGCACGTCGAGGTAACGCGGCGGGAGCAAATCGACCGGCTCGCCAGCCTGATCGATCAGTGCCCGGGTGAGATTCCGGTGATCATGCACGTCGCGGGACGAGCTCAGCGCGTCGCGCGGGCGATTGCCGGCGACCCGCGCGTTCGCGGCGAGCTGGAGCGTATCTTCGATCCCGGCGGCGTACGCGAAGGCGCCTTGGACGCCTACGGATGAACGTCGTCCCGGCCTCCGCGGTCGCTTCTTTGACCGAGCTCTATGCCGGCGGCTGGAATCCTTCGCCTCCGATCGTCGAGGAAGTCGCGCGAATTCTTGCCGACGTTGCGGCGCGCGGCGACGCCGCCGTCGTGGAGTACACGCGCCGCTTCGACGACGGGGGCTTCGACCTCACGCGGCTGCGGCGTCCCATTCCGACGGCTGCGCAGTCGCGATCGCAAATTCCCAGCGACGTCGCGCAAGCGCTCGAGGTCGCCAAAGAACGCGTCGCGAGATTTCACGAGCGGCAGCGGCAGCCCGACATAGCGTACGTCGAGGAGGACGGAACGCGCTACGCGCTGGCGCGGCGGCCGCTGCGCTCGGTCGCCGTCTACGCCCCGCGCGCGAGTGCGGCCGTCGCCATTCTGATGGGCGTCGTGCCGGCGAAGATCGCGGGCGTGGCGCGCACCATCGTGCTATCGCCGGCGCCTGCGGGCTCGCAGAACGTCGCAGCGCTTTTTGCCGCCGCGCTCTGCGGTGCCGACGAGTTCTACGCGGTCGGTGGCGCGCAGGCCGTCGCCGCCGCGGCATTCGGCACGCCATCGCTTGCGGCCGTTGACAAGATCGTCGGCCGCGGCGGTCTCTGGACGACCGAGGCGAAGCGGCAGCTGGCGGGCCGCTGTGGAACCGACGCGCTTTCCGGACCGGTCGAAGTGCTCGTCGTTGCGGACGACGGCGCGAGCAGCGAGTTCGTCGTTGGCGAGCTCCTGGCGCAGGCCGAGTGTCCCGACGTTACCCGGCTCGCAGTGATTTCCGAGTCGCGCCCGCTGCTCGAGGCCGTCGCGCAGCTGATCGATACCCTCGACCTCGCGACGCTGGACGGGATGCGCGGCGCGGGTGAGGCAATCGCAACGCACTGCAAGCTGATCGAAGCGACGACCCGCGAGGAATTGTTCGAGGTCGTCAACCGATTCGCGCCCGCGTATCTCTGCCTGCAGGTGCGCGACGCGACCGCGTATTTGGAGCGCGTTCACGCCGCGGGGACGGTTTTCGTCGGCGACATGACGCCGCTTGTCAGCGGCGAGTACCTCGCCGGAATAAGCCGCGTCGCGCCGACGGCGGGAACGGCGCGTTTCGCTTCGAGCCTCTCGCTGGCCGACTTTACGAAAACGTTCAGCGTCGTGGAGAACTCGGTCGAACGCGCCGCGAACGACGCGGCGCTGCTCGCGGCGCTGGCGGAGTTCGACGATCTGCCCCATCACGCCGAAACGGCGCGGATGAGATTCGGGAATTGACGCCGCCGGACCGGCTGGTCGCCTTCGACGTGGACGGCACGCTCGTGGGCCGCGATCTGAAGATCTCCGCCGCGGTGCGCGAGGCCGTCGCAAAGATGCTGCGCGCGGGGATCGCGGGTTGTCTGGTGACCGGCAGAATGTACCGCGCGACGCTGCCGTTCGCCCGCGAGCTCGGCCTCGACGCACCGGTGATCTGCTACCAAGGCGCCGCGATCATCGATCCGGAAACCGACGAGGTCTTGCTGCATACGGCGCTGGACAATGCGATCGTGCGGGAACTCGTCGACCTGACCGAACGCGACGCGATGCACCTGCAGCTCTATCGCAACGACGAGTACTACTGCGAGGCGCGCAACCGCTTCTCCGACTTCTACGCTTCGCTGGCGATGACGCAGCCCGTCGTCGTGGCGTCGTTGCGCGAAGCGTTCGCCTATAGCCCGGCCACAAAGGCGGTCATCGTGGCCGACGAGGCGGCCGCAGCGCAGTACTCCGGCCGGCTGCGCCGGCTATTGGAAGGACGCGCAAACGTCACACGCAGCCTTCCCGAGTTCGTGGAAGTCTTCGACGCCGGCGTGGATAAGGGCCGAGCGCTCGAGTTTGTCGCATCGCGCCTCGGCGTGCCGATGGAGCGAACCGTAGCGATCGGCGACTCCTGGAACGACGCACCACTCTTGCGGGCCGCCGGCGTGGGCATAGCGATGGGTTCGGCGCCGGCGGAGCTGCGCGCCGTTGCGGCGCACGTCGTCGGAGACTTGGCGCATGACGGCGTCGCCGAGGCGCTCGAAACGCACGTGCTCGCGTGCGCGTGAAGGCGCGCCGACGCAAACCGTCCGCCGCCGCACGCATCCGTCCGTTTTGGCTCTTGATCGGCGTCGCCGGCGTGCTCGCGGCGGCAGGCTTGGTCGCCCTCGCGGCGTGGCCGGGGTTCTTTCCGGAAGGCGTGACCGTCGTGGGAAACCATCGCGTGAGCCGTGCCGAGATACTGGCGCGCGCCGCCATCGCAGCGCGCGAGAGCATTTGGATTCAGTCGACCGGCGCGATGGCGCGCCGGATCGAGCGCATTCCATACATCGGCACGGCCGCGGTGCATCGCATTCCGCCGGCATCGCTGCAGATCGTCGTCACCGAGCGGACGCCCTTCGCCGATTTGCGCGGTCCGGGCGGCGACGCGTTGGCGGACCGCGATCTCCGGGTCTTGGAGCCGGCCGGGGAGCCGACCGGGCTTCCGATCTTCATCGTTTCGTCGAGTACGCCGTTCGAGCCGGGTTCCTACGTTGCCAACGCGCAGACGTTGCGGTTACGCGACGCTTACGAACGGCTCGCGGCCCACGGCATCCTCGCTTCGCAGCTGCAGGTCGATCGTTTCGGCGGACTGATCGTGACGATCCGAGGCGGTATGCGGCTGCTGCTCGGGGACGGAAACGACCTCGACCGGAAGATCGTGCTGGCGAACGCGATTCTGGCGCAGGTCGTGCCGAGACAACGCCGAGTCGCCGCAATCGATCTGCGTGCGCCGGCGGCCCCGGTACTGGTCTATCGTTAGACGCGCTTAGTGGCTCGTCAGGTCGAGGAAGACCATGACGTTGCCGTCGATCAGCGAGAGCTTGACCTGGTCGTTGGCCTGCACTTTGGAAAAGTCCACGTAGGGACGCCCGGCAGGGAGGGTCGCCTCCTGCCCGCTGTCCAGCACTACGTCGACGTGCTTGGCGTCGACGACGCGAACCACCTTAACGGTGTAGGTTCCGTTGGGGATCGTCGCGGCGGCCACGGTGGCAGCGTTGGCGGCCAGCGGCACGAGCGCGACGCAAAAAACGAGTGAGATCCAGGTTCTTTTCACCGGCAAAGCTCCTAGGACGGCGGTTAAGATTTTACGTTGCATCATAACGTAACGCGGCCAAGCGTGCTAGAGCGTAGCCCCGGCTTTTTTTATGATTTTTTGAAAGGGCTCTACACAGTCTCTCCACACTTTTGCGCGGTTCTCCCCAAGGAGTTCCGGGAGCGCTCGCCAAGGCAGCCGACTGTACCTCAATTCTGCTATGTGTAGTAGGATTCGGGGCGATCGACCACAATATATCGTGGTCAGCGCTGCTGCTTAAGGACAGGTATCACGGGGAGCGGATGAAGCACGAGACCGTATGCGGGCTCGACATCGGAACGACGAAGACGTGCACGGTCGTCGCGGTCAACGGCTCCGCCGGTCTGGAGATCGTCGGCGTAGGCGAGGCGCCGTCGCTGGGGATGCGCAAAGGCGTGGTGGTCGATTTGGACGAGACGATCAAATCGATCGAGGCGGCGACCGAAAAAGCCGAGCGTATGGCCGGAATCCACTTCAGCGAAGTTCTCGTCGGCATCACCGGGGATCATGTCCGCAGCACGAACAACCGCGCCGTCGTCGCCGTCTCCGGCGAAGATCGTGAGGTCACGCGCGGCGACGTACGGCGTGTCATCGACGCGAGCAAGATCATCAATCTCCCGAGCGATCGCCAGATCATCCATGCGCTGCCGCGGTATTTCACGGTCGACGGGCAAGAAGGCGTAAGCGATCCGGTGGGAATGGCGGGCGCCCGGCTCGAGGTCGACACGCACATCGTCACGGGCAGCAGCAGCTTCATCACCAACGTCCTCAAGTGCGTGGCTCGCGCCGGCCTGGAACCGCAGGGCGTCGTCTTCGAGCCGCTGGCCAGCTCGGCCGCAACGCTGTTGAAGGAAGAGAAGCAGGTCGGCGTCGTCCTCCTCGACATCGGCGGCGGGACGACGGACATCGCCGTCTACTCGCTGGGCAGCGCAATCTACACTGCGACGATACCGGTCGGCGGAAACGTGCTCACGAGCGATATCTCGCTCGGCCTCAAGACGACGTTGAGCGAAGCGGAAGCCGTGAAGAAGCGTTTGGGCGCGACGCCGAGCGACGAGCGTTTTGAAGTTCGGACGCTGGACGGGCGGGCGACCCACGAGCACACGACCGCCGAGCTGCGTCAGATCGTCGTGCCGCGCGTGCTCGAGACGCTACGCATGGCTCGGCAAAAGATCGTCGAAAACGTCCCACGCGACGTCGTGCTCGGCGAAGTCGTGTTAACCGGCGGCGGCGCGCAGCTTCCCGGCATCGAGCGCATCGCCGAAGAAGTATTCGGATTGCCGGTGCGGGTAGGTCTGCCGAATCCGAATACGATCGGCGGTTTGACCGATGCCATGGCGGCGCCGCAGTACTCGACGGCAATCGGACTTTTACTCTTTGGAGTCAACGGCGAGCGCGACGCGGCACTGCGCCACGGCGGCCGCTCGAACGGTGTGGTTTCAAAAGTCCAGCGGTGGCTGGCGGATCTTTGGGCTTAGGCTTCACTTTCAAATCTTACGGAGGGACCCCAGGCAATGGCTGAAGGACGACGTTCCATATCCGAACCCGAGCACGCCGCCACGATCAAGGTCGTCGGTATCGGCGGAGGCGGCTGCAACGCCGTCAATCGCATGATCGCCGCCGGGCTGAGCGGCGTCGACTTTTACGCGGTCAATTCCGACGTTCAGGCGCTACGCGGCACGCTGACGGAAAATCGCGTGCACATCGGCGGTTCGGAGACACGCGGTCTCGGTGCCGGGGCAAATCCGACGCTGGGCCGCGAGGCAGCCGAGGCGTCGCGTGAAGATTTAGGTCTGATATTGGACGGTGCCGACCTCGTCTTCTTGACCGCGGGCATGGGTGGCGGAACCGGCACCGGAGCCTCACCGGTCATCGCCGAGCTCGCGCGCGAATCCGGCGCGCTCACGATCGCCGTGGTCACCAAGCCCTTCGCGTTCGAAGGAAAGAAGCGGATGCAGATCGCGGAGAACGGCATCGCGGAGCTCGAGGCCAAGGTCGATACGCTGATTACCATTCCCAACGAGCGCATCCTTCAGGTCATCGAGAAGAAGACACCGCTCAACGAAGCGTTCTCGTACGCCGACGACGTGCTGCGGCAGGGGATCGCCGGAATCAGCGATCTCATCACGCAGCCCGGCCTCATCAACCTCGACTTTGCCGACGTCAAGACGATCATGACCGACGCCGGCTCGGCGATGATGGGCATCGGCGAAGGAAGCGGCGAGCACCGTGCGGCGGACGCCGCGCAGAAAGCCATCGCCTCGCCGTTGCTCGAAACGACGGTCGAAGGCGCGCACGGCGTCATCTTCAACATCACCGGCGGTCCCGATATGGCGATGTACGAAGTCAACGAGGCTGCGGAAATGATCAGCCGCGCCGTCGATTCCGAGGCGCAGATCATTTTCGGTGCCTCGATCGATCCGACGATGTCGGGGAAAGTCCGAGTCACGGTTCTTGCGGCCGGTTTCGGGTCGAGGCGCGGATATCGCGGCGCGCAGAGCGGCTTCGCGCTGGACACCGGGCGGCTGGATGCCGTCGCGCCCGTGACGATGGACGACATCGACGTCCCGGCGTTCTTACGCTATCGCGGCTAACGAGTCCACCGCTCGCGGTGAGCTATAACGCGCGCGTTCTGCTGGACTCCGAAAGTCCTCTCGGAGTCCGGCTGACCACGCTCGAAGTGACGTTTCCGCGTTTCGTATTGGCGGAATTCAACACGCACCGGACGCTCTCTCGAAATTCGGCGAGTTCGCGCGCAATCCCGACGGCGAAGCTGATCGAGCGAGTCGAGCGCGATCCGGTACTTCCGCTGGAATGGGGCCGCAACAAGGCCGGTATGTCGGCCGAACAGGCCCTCTCGCCGTCGGAAGCAGAAGAAGCGGCGCGCGTTTGGCTGCGTGCGCGCGACGACGCCGTCAAGCACGCGCGCAAGCTGCTGGAGCTCAAGGTTCACAAGCAGGAGCTCAACCGCATCCTAGAGCCGTTTCTGTGGCATACGGTCATCGTCACGGCGACCGAATGGGACAACTTCTTCGAGCTGCGCTGCGCTCCCAACGCGCAGCCCGAGATTCGCGAAGCCGCGCTGCTCATGCGCGACGCGCTGGCGGCGAGCACGCCCCGGCGTCTGGAGTTCGGGCAATGGCATACGCCGCTCGTACAAGAAGACGAGTACGTCGTCGACGCCGAGACGCGCAAGAAGATGTCGGCGGCGCGTTGCGCGCGCGTCTCGTACCTGACGCACGACGGACGGCGAGAGCTTGAGAAGGACTTAGAGCTCTACGAACGGCTCAAGACGGACCGCCATCTCAGCCCGTTCGAGCACGTGGCGACGCCCGCGCGGGACTCCGGTTTTCACGCGAATTTTCGCGGCTGGATTCAGATGCGGGCGGAGATCGAAGGCTGCAGCGCAGGGAAATCGCGACTCCCGCAAGCAGCGCTGCCCACGCCGGGAGCTTGATCGCCAGCCAAAGCGGATCGGCCGTCCCGCGTAGCGCGGTGTAATCCGCCCACTCTTTGGTAACGAGGTCGCCCGCCGCGTACGCTTGCAGCGCACCGGGCGACGGAATGGGCAATCGCGGCGGATGCAGCTCGAAGGCCCAGATCGCCGCGGCGACGACGCACAGCAGCGGTGCGGCAATCGCGAATCGCACTTGGAGGCGCCAGAGGATGACGGCGCAGAGCACGACGGAAGCGGCGAAGAGCTGCTTCTCGCCCCAAACGGCGATCCACGGAACCGACAAAAGGCAGAGTGCGAACGCGGCGACGATGCGCAGTCCTCCCCGCGAACAGACCGCCAAAATCAACAGCGCGGGCAGCGCGAAGCAGAGTTCCTCGGCGTGAAGAAAGGCTCCGCCGGTCACGGCGCACAGCGCGGGAAAAAAGAACACGAGCTCCCGTCGCTGCAGCGCGCCCGCGAGGCGCGGCGCGACCGCGACACCCAGCGCCGTCGCAGCGAGATAGGAGAAAGCTCCGAGCGCACGCGCGGCACCGGGTTCCATCCCGAGAAACGCCGCGAGATACGTAAAGCTGTATTGAAACGGAAATCGCACTTCCGAGGCGGCATGCGCTGGGAGAACCCGCACGACGTACTCGGCCGCGACGGCCGGCCCGGCGACGGCGACGGCGATTGCGACCAGGCAGACGAGCGTGAGCGCCGCGGCCACCCGCGCGCGCGGAACCCACAGCAGACAAGCCAGGACGACGGGAAGTCCGGCCGTCGGCTCGATCGCTACAAGTGCGGCGAGCGTTCCCGCAAGCGCCTCTTTGCCTTTGGCGAGCGCGACGCCGCCGAGCACCAGCGCGAGCAGCGCGAATGGAACGATCTGCGCCGTATTGAGCTCGACGAATGCGGTCGAAAGCGCGAGCGACGCGGCCGCCGCTTCCAATGGAACTCCTAACGCGGCGAGCGCCGCGGCACAGACAACGACGCTTGCGACGATCGCGATGCCGTCGATCCACCGCGCCCAGGCGAACGGCAGACGCGCCAGCGCCATAAAGGGGGGAAAATCGTAGGCAGGTTGCGGAGCCGGAACCGCCAGCGCCGGCTGCGCGGCAAAGAGCCGTCCGCGAAAGCTCGAGGCCGGGGCGACGTGGTGTTCGCAGGTGTGCAACGGTTCGTAGCGATACGGATCGGCGCGAAGATCGAGTGCCGCACCCGCGCAGTAAAAATCGGGAAGCTCGTCCATCGTTCGCCAGGGCAAACCCTCGCCGAGCCGGACGAAATCGCGCAATGCGATCAAGCCGAGGACGAGCAGGACGGCGCCTGCGATCGAGCGGCGTACGGACGCGTTCACGTTTCGGTCACGCCGCGTTTACTGCGGACTGCGCTCGCCGCCGCAATCAACAGCGAGCAAAGCGCGGCCCACGTCGGAAGTTTGACGACGAACCAGAGCGGACCGGGAGTACCGAGCCGTTCGACGTATGCGCGCCACGCCGATTGAGCCAAATCCGTGGGCGAAAAGATCGCGGGCGTCACGGCGACGAGCGGAGCCGGCGGCGCCAGCTCGAGGAGATATATCGCGGCCGCGACGGCGGCGAAGGTTGCGATTGCAAACGCGGCCGGCGCGCGCAATCGCCAGAGTAAGGCGGCGACGACTACGAGCGTGGCGAGAAACAGTCGCTTGGCGATCCAGACCGGAATCCAGGCAACGGCGAGCGCGCATACCGCGAAGATCGCCAGCATCCGAGGCCGCCCGTGCAGCGTGTCGGCGAGAACGAGCGCCGCCGGAAGCGCGAACGCCAGGTCGACCATGTGAACGTACGGACCGGCGACCACGCTGCAGGCCGCAGGAAGGTAGACCGTAAGCTCGCGGCGTCCCAACACGGCGGCGGTGCGGCCCCCGAGCCAAACGCCCGCGGCCAGCATGGCGAAATACGAAAGCTCACCTGCGAAAAGCGCGAGCCTCGGCGCCGCACCGAGCGCACGCAGCAGATACGTCAAACTGTACTGGTAGGCATAGCCGATTTCGGCCGATGCTTGGCCGGGCAGCACCCCGCTTGCGTACTCGCGCAGGCCGGGAAATCCAACGAGCAGCGCGGCGGCGCTTGCGAGCACCAGCGTGCACGCTACGAGCGGCAGGCGACTGCGCGGTACCCACACGAGCGTTGCGACGGCCACCGGCAGCCCGAGATGCGGTTCGACGAGGGTAAGCGCCGCCAGAACGCCGGCGCCGCGAGCGTGACCGCGCGCGAGCGACGCGCCGGAAAAGACGAGCGCGAGCAAGGCGAACGGAACGACTTGCCCGGCTGCCAGCAGCACGTAACCGGCGGGGAAAGCTAGCGCGAGCGCGGCGACGTCGAGCGTTACGCCCGCGATTGCAAGGCCCCAGATCGTCATCAGGATGGCGGCGACGATTACGATCGCATCCACGAGCCGCGCGGTCGAGAACGCGAGGCGCGCGGCCAGCATGAACGGCGGAAAATCGTAGGGTGGAAGCGGCGCGGGGACGACGCGCGCGGGATCGTTTCGGTACGCCGGCGTCGCGTTAACCGCGTGCTCGCAGCGATGAAGCGGCTCGTAACGGTATGGGTCGCGTGCTTCGTCGAGCGCCGCGCCGGCGCAGTAGAAGTCGCCGAAGTCGTACAGCTGCCGCCAGGGAAGCGCGTCGCCGAGGCGGGCGACGTCGCGGAGCGCGGCGATTGCGAGCAGTGCCAGCGCCACGAGCAGTACGCCGCGCGACGCGTTCATAGCCCAGAGTAGTCGCCGCGTCGCTGCGGAGTCCTGCAAGGTCTTGCGCTTTGCAATCGGCTGGTATATAACGTTTAGCAACGGACGCCGCCTTCGTGCGGCGGCCGCGGGTTTCTCTCGAGAAGAGGTTGGGTGTGGCTCTTCGTTTCCGCGCAACGCCGTTGCGACGGCGTGTTGAACGCGACCGTTTCGTCATCCACTATTGGTACCTCTGCCGGCGGGCCGCGCGAAGATTCGTGCAGCGCGGCCTCGATCGCGCCGATCTCGAACAAGTCGGTGCGATCGGACTGATCAAAGCCGCGGAACGCTACGACGCGTCGCAACGCGCGCCGTTCGAAGCCTATGCGTGGCTCTCGATCGTGGGCGAGTTAATGCACTACACGCGGGATTGCGCCCGGCCGATGCGGGCGCCGCGTTCCGTGCGCAGACTCTACCGGCGCTGGTCGGGCGCCGAACGCGAGTTGGCGTCGGCGCTTGCGCGCGAGCCGTCCGAAACGGAAATCGCGCGGCGGACCGGTGCGAGCGCGAGCGAGGTGGCCGAGCTTGCCGCGTATCGCGCCAGCACCTGCGTGCTTTCGTTCGAGCAGCTGCACGATGCCGAGCGCAGGACGCCGTACGAAATCGACGAGGTCCTGGATCGGCTGATGGTGGAGCGAATGCTGCAGGGCCTCACGCCGCTGCAGCGGCAGATCGTGATTTCGATACATCTGCACGGAAGCACCGTAGTCGAGCTGGCGCGGCGACTGGGGTACTCGCGCCGGCACGTGACGCGACTGCACCGGGCGGCCTTAGAGCAACTGCGCCAATCGACTGAAGTAGCGCGATTGCGGGGCGCCGAAGCACGAACGGGTGTTCCGCTACCTTACGGCCGGTGAGTCGCACGGACCGGCGCTCGTCGGGATCCTCGACGGTATTCCCGCGCACCTAAGACTCGACTTCGCGGCGATCAACGAGACGCTGGCGCGCCGCCAGGGAGGATACGGCCGCGGTGCGCGGATGAAAATCGAGCGCGACGAGGTAGAGTTTCTCGCCGGCGTGCGCGGCGGCGAGACGCTGGGCTCGCCGATCGCCGCGGTCGTTCGCAACCGCGACTACCTTACGCCGAAAGTGCGGGCGCTCATGGATCCCGTTTGCGGTGCCGGCGAGCCGCTGACCAATCCGCGTCCGGGTCATGCCGATTACGCCGGCGCCCTGAAATACCGGCAGCGCGATCTGCGCAACGTTTTGGAGCGCGCGAGCGCTCGCGAGACGGCGATGCGCGTCTGCCTCGGCGCGATCTGCGCGCAATTCCTGGGCGCACTAGGGATTCGCACGCGCAGCTACGTTTCGAGCATCGGCGACGCGGAAGCACCCGATCCGCAGGAGTGGAATCAGGAGGACGTCGAGCGCAGCGACGTACGTTGCCCCGATCCGGAGGCTGCCGCGCAAATGATCGCCGCAATCGATGCGGCAAAGAGCGCCGGCGACACGCTCGGCGGGCGCTTCGTGATTCGCGTCGACGGCCTGCCTGCGGGCGTCGGCAGCAATCGCCAACCAAATCAGCGGCTCGACGGCATCCTAGCCGGCGCGCTGATGGGAATGCAGACGGCGCGCGCCGTGGAGATCGGTCTCGGCGCGGGGGTCGCATCGACGCCGGGCTCCCGCGCGCACGACGTCTTTGCGATGGACGGCGCCGGCGTCGTTCGCGGCAGCAATCGCGCGGGGGGGATCGAGGGCGGCATGAGCAACGGCGAGCCGATCGTGCTGCGCGTCTCCGTCAAACCCATTCCGACGCTGAGCAAAGCGCTTCCCTCGGTCAATCTGCACGCGGGTACGCACGCCCCGGCGACGGTCGTGCGCAGCGACGTCTGCGTCGTTCCGGCGGCCGCGATAGTCGGTGAGGCGATGGTCCGGCTCGCCCTGATGGCGCCCATACTCGAGAAGTACGGCGGCGACTCCATGGAGGAAACGCTGGAGAACGTTCGGGCGAGCCGCGCGTCGGCCGAGCGCCTCTTCGGCAAATGAAGCGCCACGTGGCGCTAGCGGGCTTCATGGCGTCGGGGAAGACGACGATCGGCAAAAAACTCGCGCGCAAGCTCGGGTACGCGTTTTGCGATACGGATGCGCTCGTCGTTGCGCGGCACGGTCCGATCGCGCGGGTCTTCGCCGTCGAGGGCGAGGCGGCTTTCCGTCGTTACGAAAGCGACGCTATCGAGACGGCGCTGGCAGCGCCGGCGCCGAGCGTGATCGCACTGGGCGGCGGGGCGCTCACCGTGGCGCGAAACCGCGCGCTGCTCCAAGAGTCCGCCCATCGGTTTTTCATCAAGCTTTCGCCGGAGCAGCTGTTTGCGCGCGTTCGCCGAAGCCGCGCCGTGCGGCCGATGCTCGGAAAGGCACCGGCCTTTCCCCGGATTGCCGAGCTTTACGCGCAACGCCTGCCGGATTACGAGCGCGTGGATCACGTCGTGGACGCCTCGCACAAGAGCGACGCGCAAGTCATCGCCGAAATCGCGCTTTGGCTTGCGGCCCACGGCGTCCCGGCGGATCCGGCGGTCTCGAGATGACCCAAGCCCGCGTCAATCCCGATCTCGGCTACCCGATCGTCGTCGCCGAGGATTGTCGCGCGGAGCTGCGGGCGTTCGTCGAGGCGCGCGCGCGGCCGGCGGCGATTCTCTGCGACGCCAACCCTCGCGTTGCCGAGATTGCGGGGCGAACCCGGCGCGCCGTTGGGAGACCGCCGATACTTGCGTTTGCGCTTGGCGAGCGGCGCAAGCGGCTGGCGACGGTCGAACGCGTGGCGCAGGCTCTGAGCGAAGCGGGAATCGAGCGCGGAGCGATTGTACTCGGCGTCGGCGGCGGCGTGGCGTGCGACCTCTTTGGATTTGCGTGCGCGTCGTACATGCGCGGCATCGCGTACGCGCACGTGGCGACGTCGCTGGTGGCGATGGTCGATGCGGCGATCGGTGGAAAGACCGGCGTCAATCTCCGCGCGGGTAAGAATCTGGTCGGCGCTTTTGCCGATCCAATCGCCGTCTTTGCGGAGGTGAGCGCGCTGCGGACCCTCTCGGCGGCGGGCGTGCGTGACGGCCTTGCTGAGATCATCAAGGCGGCGATCATCGAGGGCGGCGATTTTTTCGAAATGCTCGAAGAGCTCGTGCCGCACCCAATCTCGCGATGGCCGTGGCCGGCGGTCGTCGAGGCCGCAATCAAGGTGAAGACCATGACCGTAGCCGACGACCGGCTGGAAGCGGGGACGCGCGAAGTGCTCAA
>Ga0070738_10002982_pt1 | contig 23840 bp, 16 predicted proteins | sample Coa_R2_2_FD_66446 | JGI IMG/M metagenome (GOLD analysis project Ga0070738, IMG submission 66446) | Surface soil microbial communities from Centralia Pennsylvania, which are recovering from an underground coalmine fire - Coalmine... | ecosystem: Environmental > Terrestrial > Soil > Unclassified ... | reverse complement strand
TGCTCTGAGCGATATTTGCGGCCAAGCCGCAGAGAGCCAGCCACGCAACGATAATTAAAATATCCACTTAGACTCCCGCAAAAAAAATGGTCGAATCAAAATGCGGCGAGAGATCCTCGGCTCCTAAGAATTCAACATGTGTGCGGGAAACCTGTCTGTGATCGGCGAACATTTGATTGTGCAAAAGTCGAGACAAAACATAGTGCGTTGCCAAGATTTTCAAAGATTCCCCAGTCCTAAATTACATTCGGAATGACGAGTTTTTGAAAAACGGAGACCCATCGCCAGCGGATTCGGAATGACAAGGTGTTGAGGAAACATCCAACCCCGCCGCTGGCTTTTCAAGAATTTCGGAGCTATGCTTTCGGGACGCTGAAAATGGTTTTGCATTGTCGCGATAAAGCGTAAGCAAACCAATTCTGAAGTTTGGGGCTTTGATGACTTCCAGTGTGTAAGGTGATCCGATTGAAGAGATCATTTTTTAGCGCCTGTTTAAACAAATCCTGTTTGTACAAACTCTTTTTTGTCTCCATCATTTCTCTTTTATGGATCGCGCCCGGAGCGGCTGCGACGGAAGACTTGTTTTCCAATCTCCACGTGGTGAAAAAACCGGGCGAACAGACTAGTTCCGTGTTGGTCACAGTCAAAGGCAAACCAAAGGTGCTCGCGAAGCGCGCTTTGCAGGCTTGGACAATCATGGAAGGGCAAAATGCACTGGTGTTGGTTGAGAGAAAAAATAAGGCCGGGAAAGATGAATATCAACTGCGCTTTTATGAAGGAGTGAGCCGGAAGTATCGCGAGCTCGGAACTTTGCCGTTCTTTTCGGCGGAGCTTGAGCAGGGAGTGCTGCCCGATGGTGGCTGGGCGTTCGCCTTGAGCGGAACAATCAAGGGGCAGGCATGGATCGCCGTTGCCGGATTGCACGGCGTGCATGGGCTATTGAAAGATGCTCATGGGCCCAAGCTGCATGATGGTTCGATGACGTATTTGGATACGGCCGGCGGATCCCATATCGCGACGGTGAAGGCATTGCTGGCTGCGGACATGACCGGCATCTATGAAGTTCCGTCATCTTCTTCTGACAGCAATATTCATTATGTGCAGTTTTTGCGTGATGGAACTGCCGTGATGGTTGCGCCGAACGGCGAACCATCTTATGCCAAATGGAGAACCGATGGCGTAGAGATGTTTGTCATCCAAGAAGATGGGACGATCATCCATTGGCCGCAAAATTCGCTCGTCCCGGTTCGGGGTGTTCCCGCGAGCACGCGTTTGGCAGTGCGATTGTTGCAGCCCCTAACGTCAGAAAAAACGAATGTGGGCGAGCCGGTGGAAGCGGCGCTGATTTCGCCTGCGTCCATCCAGGGAGAAATTCTGCTTCCGCAGGGCAGCATTTTTTCGGGCGCGGTCACAAAAGTTCACCGGGTCAGTTGGGGATTCAGACGGGAAACAGCCGCTTTGACAATTGAATTTAATTCCGTGAAGTTGCCCGATGGCGCCGTGTTGGCAGTTCACACCCAAATGGACCGCGTGGAGAACTCACGCGAAACGGTCGGCAAAGACGGCACCATCAAGGGCGTGCGCTCAACTGGGACGCCGGCGTATGCGGCGGAGCGCAAGATTGCTTCCATTTCGGCCATTGATCCGGTGTCTTATTTGTTTACGAGCGTTTCGGCGATTGCGGTTCTGGGGTTTGCCGATCCGGCCATTAGCTATCCGGCGGGAACCGAAGTTTTGGTGCAATTCACGTCGCCTGCGATCACGAACAAATCATATCCGCGTGAAGTGCCGGAATTTTCGGAATCCCCAGCGGAGCAGGACAAACTTTATCGTCTGGTCCGCGGCATGTCATACCGGACGGCAACGAAAGCGGGCAATAAACCGTCCGACCTGACCAACCTGATTTTCATTGGCCCTGCGGATGGATTGCAACGCGCCTTTCATGCGGCCGGATGGACGGAAACCGACACACTTACGGCAGACTCTACCTTCAACACACTGAAGGCTGTGGGCGGCAACCGCGTTTATCACGAAGCCCCCATGTCCACTCTCATGCTGGATGAGCATCCCCCGATATTTACGCTTTCGAAAACAACGAACACTTTTGCAGCACGGCACCATGCGCGCGTATTTGATGCGGCCATGAAATTCGATGGCGCGACCGTGCTGACGGCTTCTTCCACGCAGGACATTGCGGTGGCATTTTCCGGCAAGCAGAAAACCTTCATCCACGTGATTGACGAATACATTGACAATGAGCGGTCGAAGATCGTGAACGATCTCGAATTTACAGGATGCGTTAGCGAGATGAGTTTGGTGGCAAGGCCGTGGGTCCCGCAGGATGCTTACAACTCGACCGGCGATCATTTGCGGACGGATGGAGCGGTTGCGGTCATTCGACTCAACGACTGCCAAAATCCTAGAACGACACCAACCACGCCAGCGCCTCCAGTGAACAAGTTCAAGCGAAACACTCGCAACACGATGCTCTATATCCGCGACGACCTTTTCCGAGGCAATTTCGTTTACTCGGGGATCTCGAGCGCATTGTGGGTGAAGAAGTATCTCTCGACCAAGGACCAGCTCAAACCCGATACAGGTGCGTGGCGGACCAGCGATTTGTCTGGAACTACATTTCGAGGACGAGGAAACGATTCTCTTGGAGAAAGACCGCGCGAGCGCGGGCCGGGCGACTTTACAGCCGATCGCGAATTGGCGGAACAAACAAAAGCCCTGGAGCAATTACATAAATGGGACCCGCCACACTATGAAATCGGTCTTTTTGGCGGTTACACGCGGTTTCCCTCGACGCGAAATGAAGCGATCGCCATCATCGCGACGCCTGACGCCACCGACCCGAACTCGGTTTTTGCAGCCATCCTGGCCGACGAATTTGACGGCGGATGGATGGCCGGAACGTCCGTGACCATCAATAGCTGGAAATGGTTTTCCAACCAATTTGCTTACAGCTACACCCATGGACATTTTGCTTATGTTGAAGCTTTTTCCGATCCTATCGGACTGACCATTTATGGGAGCTCTGGTTTGGTGACGAACCAGTTTGAATACAACCTGCTATGGAATTTGCGGCCTCCAAAATCGCGCTGGCGCCCTTACGCGGCTGCCGGTCCAGCTATGGTTCTTACCCATCTATCCGACTCGCCCGTAAAGAAAGCAGCCGGACCTTTCAAGCTGGGATTGCAGAATATTGGATTGTTTCTCGCAGCTTATGACTTTGGCAGCACGCCTCCATTAAATGGCGGCGGAGTTTTCGCGCTGGGCGCGGTTTATGGAGCGGGGTTCAAGTACCGCGTACGCCCACGAATCACCTTCAACGTAGATTTTCGGGAGACGCTTTGCGCAGCGCCGAAATTCTTGAGCGACAGCTATACCAAGCAATACTTTGTGGACCAGAACTACAACACCAGCGTCTATCAGTTCTCCACGGACTCAAAGTACCGGCAGCAGAGGTTCACTGCGGGTGTAGCGTTTACGTTTTAGGATTGTCAGGCAGGTGAGAACATCCTTCGACTAGCTTAGGACAGGCCCTGCCTTGCACGAATCTTGCTATTGTTCGATGGTCGTCGGCTTGGTGGCGGCGGAAGCGGCTGGCAAAATGGGAGCTTTTGCAGTAAAGAACTCGTGGTCGTAAAGATTGCGATACATACGCCCAGCGAGTTCGGCGGCTTTGGGGCCGAAAGTGGGGCGTCCGCCTTCGAGGAAGACAACGACGACGATACGGCCGACTTCGGTGTTGGCATAAGAAGCAAACCAACCAAAGCGCGTGCCGGCTTTGGAGCAGGTTCCGGTCTTGCCAAGGATATCTTCTTCGTTGAAGTTGAGCTTCACGCTGCGGGCGGTGCCGTATTGCACTGCACCAGCCATACCATCAGAAATTTCAGGAATCAGCTCACCGATGGGCAGGCGCCGTTTGATCATCGGCTGAAAGTCAGCGATTTGTTCTGGCGTTGTCGGGTGCTGCAAATAATAGAGTGTTCCACCGTTGGCAATGGCTGAGACCATCGCGCCGAGTTGCAACGGGGTCATGGAGACGCCTTCGCCAAAAGAACACATCTTGCCAACTCCGCCTTCACTGGCGGGAATTACTTCATCGGGGTACTGGCCAAGCTGTTCGCCGGGAATGTTATATCCAGCGAGTTCGCCTAAGCCAAATTGATGCGCGTAGTGATGAACTTTTTCGAAGCCGAGGTCGCGGCCCAGCGCTTCAAAGTAGGCATTGTTCGAGTGCGCCAGCGCAGTAGTCAGATTCATGCGATAGCGGCCACCAAGGTGAACCGGAGTGTCTTTTGTGATGATGCCTTCACTCAACGCGGCAAGTGCGACAGAAAGTTTAATAGTCGAGCAGGGCTGTGCGCCGGAAGAAAGCGCGAGCTTCTGGTTCACCATGGCGAGAATGCGTCCGCTGGTGGGCTCGATGGCGACAACGGTTCCGTTCATATCGCCAAGCGCGTCAATCGCAGCCTGACGGACAACTGGGTCTTCACCAGCGGTGACATCGCCTTCGGTGACGTCAGTCGTGGCGAAGGAACTGGCGGAAAAATGCTCATAGTAGTGATGACGGCGGCTATGCAGGCTGGCGCGCCGCACGGGCCGGTGGGCAACCGCACCACGGCTATGCGCAAGATGGTGCATGCGATGTTTCGCATGCGGAGTCTCCACTACTTTGCGGGACTTGGGGGTGGTGTGAGTGGTGTTGATGGTCGCGGCAAACGCGCTTACTCCCAGCAACATCAATGAAATAAAAATAGCGAGAAAACGGCCGACTTTGGATCCCCGAAAAACTTTAATCACTTCCCCATCCCCGGATTTCATGCCTGAATTACTGCAAGAACCTCGCCATCAGTCGCCAAACTGACGGAAGCGCCTGCAATCTCCCGATACTATGAGACTTAGACACCGAGCGCAACCAAAAAGTAATTTGATGACAAACTTCTTATGAATGAATTAACCCGATTTGGGACAATAAGTTACGTGGGAAATCCGAGGGGTCACCGAACTTCGGTAACAATATGTAGGTTACTGGAACGATACTCCCCCTTCGAGGGAAAGAGTGGAAGGAGATTTCCCTTGGGAGGAAAGGGTGAGAATTCCCATGAAGTCTTACTTTTTGCTAAAATGTAAGGCATGGATACATTAAGTGCGACTTTTACGTCCAAAGGCCAACTCGTGGTTCCGGCACAGTTGCGCCGCAAACATGGAATCGAAGCGGGCACGCGCGTGAATTTTATCGAAGATCAATTTGGACGCATCGTGCTTCAGCCAGTCACGGAAGAATATGTTGATCGGGTCATGGGGTGCCTTGCCGATGGGCCCGACTTACTCACCGAATGGAAGAAAGAACATCGCAGTGAAGGCAAGCGCGAGCGGTGAAAACCTGTGTCTTTGACGCAAGCGCTTTGTTTATCTTCCTCTTGAAGCAAGCTGGCTCCGACAAAGTGAGCGCACTGCTCAAGGAGGCAATGCGCGGACATGGCAGAATTTTGATGTCTGCGGTGAATTATGGGGAAGTTTACGGAAGCATCCTCCGGCAACATGGACAAGATCGCGCTTTGGCGACTATGAGTGCGGTGAAACCGCTGCCGATTGAACTCATGGATTCTACTCCGCAGCGAGCCATGCAGGCGGCCGATCTCAAGGCAAAATACAAACTCTATTACGTGGACAGCTTCGCCGCCGCGCTGGCCAATGAGCACAAGGCGACGCTGGTGACGAGTGATTCAGATTTTAAGAAGCTGGGGCAGGGCGTGCCGGTGATGTGGTTAGGTTGATGAAGTCAACGCATGCCACAAAGACACTTGTCCCCTCAAGTTAGCCAAGATACGGTGAACCTGGGGCACCGGCTCCGTGGGCATTGCGGCAGTTCTAGTAAGACCATCTGCTAATCGCCCACTTAGCTAGCGTCTCCGAGCGTTGCTGCAGTGCCTCCGGTGTCCATTGGCTATACTCTTCGGCAAACTTCCGCGTTGCCTTGAAGCCGGAATCATCCGCATAGACAGCCTTTTTGACGCTGTATGGACCGTTACCTAATGATTGATTCATTTCTTGTGATAGCGGAAGCAAGTTCGCAAGCCGATCCTTCATTTTCTCGTGCTCAGACTCCGTGAACGATTCGAACCACGCGGGAGCGGGCTTATCGGGCAGCACATGTTCGATCCAGTGCGGGATGCCGGGCTGATCTCCTCCGAGCGACCTATTCCATTCTGCCAGTATGTAGGCGGTGACTGAGGAGCCGTACAATGCTCGAGTTTTTATGGCCGATTTCACTTCCTCAGCGCCAGGCCAAACGACGGTCCGATGTTTACGAATTTCCTCGATCACCTTGGCTGGCGTTGGCGTAGATTTACATTCAGCCCATAACTTCTTGAATACTGCATGCAGCCCGGTCGGCTCGTGGCCGCAAACCGCTCGTCGAACAAGGAAAGATTCAATGACGTTAAGTAAGGCAACAACACTATCTGCATCAATCTCTGAACTTTTCAGCGCGTTCGATAACTGCATGGTGAAGGGGTAGATCGAAGTAGGGGCATTTGCTTCCCTAAGCCTCACAAAACGGTGATGCACATCTTTCGGGTGGCCCTGATGATTTGTACCGCATTCCATGTCCAGAAAGCTGTCCTGGTATTCGGCCAGTTGTTTGACGATTTCCTCTGGATCATTAATATCGCGCCACTTGGCTCTGAGCTTTGTATAGACTTCCGATTTGCGAATGTTTGGGTCTTGAATCAGCCCGTACGGAAAGAAATACGAGTCGAAAAGGCTATTTTCTCCTTGTTTAAATTTTTCGTAAAATGGTTGCCAGGACCTTTGATCAATTGTCTCAATCGTCTCTGGCTGCTCGTTCGCAACTCTGGAGAATATTTCGTTCCGTACCAAATCCCCGGTGGTCATCGGCTCTTGGCGCGAGTTTAGACTATCGAATATTTTCGGTCCGTTGATTGGATCCCATACGTCTATCTGAACCACGCTCATTGATTCGAGCAGTGATTTATACAGGGCGGTTAGTCGGTCGAGCCCTTCCTGTTTAACCTGGCTGTCGAAGAACCTTAGTGCTGCTCTGTAATTTTTCCTAACCCTGCCATTGTCTGAACCTGAGGCGGGTATGGGTTTGTACTTGAAGGGCGCGATCTTTTCTGCGAAGTCTTTATCTGCAAGGATGTCATCAAACACCCAATTCAGTTGGGCGCGGTCGTCCTTGCAAGGTTGCAACTTCGAGTTCGTTGGAAGGCTCGTCTCGCGTCCGATTACGAGGTATTTTTGAAATAAGCCCGCCGCATCGGCGTATTCTTTTTTCCTGCAGAGTGCACGGACAATCGCACATAGGTACAAGAATATGGTTGTTATTCGCTGCTGTCCGTCGATCACTTCGTATACGTCGGGCTCAGATGGATTGCTGCGTCTACCATGAATGATAATTGCCCCGAGGAAATGGAAATCGGAGGTCTCGTCTACCAGGCTCAGCAAATCAGTGTTGAGCTGGTCTAATCGCTCCGGCTTCCATTTGTAGGCCCGCTGAAAATAGGGTATTGCGAAGACGGTATCACCTGACAGCAAAGACGTGATATCCGTCTCGTCTGAGTTGTTGGTGAGCCGCTGTCTCTTTGGCATGTCTGCAATCCTACATCGGACTTAGCGATTCTCGTATTAATTTGCTTCGTTTCTCTTGCGCATGAAGGCGGGCACGTCGAGATCGTCCTGCGGGTCGAAGTCGCGCATCATGCTTTCGCGGATGACGGCTTCATGCAGTTGGGCGTCACGGGACGCGTCCATGGCGATGACTTCGGCGTGAGGTTGGGGTGCGGATGACGCTGTTTCGACGATTGCAATTTCTTCCTGTACATCCTGCATCACCATCGGTGGGTTTGATGATCCGCCGTCGGAATCGCGCTTAAAGAAATCGTCGTCTTCTTCACCTCGCGCCTTCGCGTGAACTGAAGCTCCTTCTGGCGAAACCACAAACCCAGTGCGGGTTTCGTGTGCGTGCGGCTTGCGGCGCACACACTCTTTGAATCCTGTGGCGATGACGGTGATCTTGACCGCGTCTTTCATTTTCTCGTCGAGGACAGCGCCAAAAATGATGTTGGCGTCTTCGTCGGCGGCATCCTGGATAATGCCGCAGGCTTCCTGTACTTCGGCGAGCTTGAGCGATGACGAGCCGGTGATGTTGATGAGAATGCCGCGAGCACCATCAATGGCTCCGGCTTCGAGCAGCGGCGAGGCGATGGCCTTCTGCGCGGCTTCAGTGGCACGTCGCGTACCGTTGGCGGTTGCCGTGCCCATGACGGCGTAGCCCATGCCCGCCATGATGGCCTTCACGTCGGCAAAGTCGCGGTTGATGATGCCGGGGATGGTGATGATATCGGAAATTCCCTGCACGCCCTGGCGAAGAATGTCGTCCGCGACGCGGAAGGACTCGAAGAAGCCGGCGTCCTGCGCGACGGCAAGAAGCTTTTCGTTGGGAATCACGATGGTCGTGTCCACGGCTTCCATTAACTCTGAGATACCGCGATCGGCTTGCTGCATGCGGCGTTTGCCTTCGAACGCGAAAGGCTTGGTCACCACGGCGACGGTGAGCGCGCCCATTTCCGTGGCCAGTGAGGCGATGATGGGTGCGGCTCCAGTGCCGGTGCCACCGCCGAGGCCGGTGGTGACGAAAACCATGTCCGCGCCTTCGAGAGCTTCAATGATCTTGTCAGAATCTTCAAGCGCGGCTTTGCGACCAATTTCGGGATTGGCGCCCGCACCAAGGCCGTTGGTCAGCTTAACGCCAAGCTGGATCTTCATGGGCGCATTCGACATGCGCAGGGCCTGGAGGTCGGTGTTGGCGACGATGAACTCGATGCCCTCCATGCCGGCGTCAATCATGCGGTTGACGGCGTTGCCGCCACCTCCGCCCACGCCGATGACTTTGATCTTGGCGTCGTTGCGGGCTTCTTCGTTAAAGCTGATGCGGATGTCGGATTCTTTTTTCATAAGCACCTCGTTTTAAAAACTGACCACAGAGGACACAAAGGTTCACAGAGGAACCTATGCACCTTTCTTTGCAAACATCAATTTCAGTTTTGTACTCCAGCGGGCGTCTTGCAGCCCGCGCGCTATTCGCGAGCGTTGGCCATAACATGCCATGCCTAAAATTGTGGCGAATTCCGGTTCAGCCAAATTTGATGGCATTTTTGCCAGCGGCGCTGGACCGGCCAAACGGACTGGACGGCGCAGCACCGACTCGGCGGTGTCCCACATGCCGGGCAGGCGAGACGCCCCACCGGTAAGAACGATCCCTCCAACGCACATCTCCATCAAACCAGCGTGGCGCAAGTTGTCGCGTAGCATTTCGAAGAGCTCACGAGCGCGCGGCTCGAGGATCTCGGCAATTTGCCGCTGCGAAATCAAGCGTGAAGGACGATCGCCAACGGATGGCACTTCGATTTCGTTGCCTTCTGGAACGAGCGTGACGACCGTATTGCCATACAGTTTTTTGATCTTCTCTGCATCTGCAGCCGGGGTGCAAAGACCAAAAGAAAGATCGCTGGTGAAGTGATCCCCGCCGATGGGAATGCCCGCGGAGTGCATGACTGCGCCTTCATGAAAAACGATGAGAGAACTAGACCCGGCCCCTAGCTCGACGAGACAGATTCCAAGATCGCGCTCGTCGGAGCTGAGAACAGAGTCAGCACACGCGAGAGGCTCGAAAACGGTATCGTCAATATGAACCCCGGCCCGATTGACGGCAGTAATGACGTTTTGCATGGCTCCGGCGGATGAAGTCACGATGTGAACACGAACTTCGAGGCGCGCGGCCATCATGCCCAATGGATCGTGAATGCCACCGTGTTCGTCGAGAATGAATTCCTGCGGCAATAAATGCAGGATTTCGCGGTCGGGCGGAAGCGGAATGGAGCGCGCCTTTTCAACAGCCTGACGAATCTCTTCGCGGCCAATTTCGCGGGCGCGCGTGCCAAAGTTAATTCCGCCGTGGCTGTTCACGCCGCGAATGTGCGATCCGGCGATGCCGAGTATGGCGTGCTCAATGGGCACTCCGGCAGAATCTTCGGCCTGCTCGACGGCTTTTTGAATCGAGACGACAGCTTTATCGAGATCAACGATGACACCCTTGCGCGATCCGCGAGATTCGGCAAAGCCGTGGCCGCGGTAGCGCAGTCCCGAATCGGTGATTTCAGCGACGAGCACACAGGTCTTGGCGCTGCCTACGTCAATCACCGTCAAAAGATGTTCGTACTGATTTGCCATGCCTATTGCTGGTCCTTTTCTTGTTGAGCCGGTGCTTTGGCAATTGCCGGACTGGGCTTGCCAGATTTAGGTGCGTCGGTGGTTGCCGACGCAGCTGGTTTTGTTTGCGGAGCAGGGGCACTTGCCCGCTTGATTTTCGGCGCAGTCTTCTTATGCGCCTGCGCTTTTGCTTTTTTCTTGGCCACATGGCGCACTTCTTGCTTCTTCATCGGTGCAACTGCGGCTTTGGTTTCCGCCGAAGGCGCGGGGATGTGGGTATCCGATGGCGGCGCCGCGCGGGCAATCATCTCCTTGCTGACCAAAGCGGCTCTTTTCACTCCGACTGATAGTGCAGCCTTCTGCTGGGCAACTGACAGCGGCGCAGGCTTTGGCGCTCCTGCAAGATCGGGATTGACGATAATTTGCTGGTCGTAACGGAGATCAACAGATTCGAGTTTATGGAATTGCTGCCGCCACTCGCGCACATGCACCTGATAGGTTTTATAGCGATCGAGATAATCCGACGAGCCGAGATGTACGAGAACATCGCCTTCGGAGTCGTTGGGGACGATTTTCACGTCATCCGGATCTGAAAGGTCAACTTCGCTGAGTTCCTGGGAGCGGTTCACGCCATCAGCGTCTAGTTCGCCCGCAAATTGGTTGTAAATCTTCATGCGCGCGGCGCGCATAGAGAGCGGCTCGCCGGCGCTGGCGCCGACGATGACAGGGAAGGAATATTTTCCTTTGCTTGGCGGCGGCAGTTCCATAAGCGCGCCGGAAGCGTCGGTGAGCATAATTTTTGAGCCGACCCGGATGAAAGCCTCTGGCGTGCGCTCGTGAATCTCGACCCGCAGGCGATTGGGCACAAAGCGCATGACACTCGCAGACTCGACCCAGGGAATTTGCTGCAACTGCTGCTGTCGTTGGTCGAGAGGAACGAAGAAGATGTTGCGGCCGATATCGCCGCCCAAGGCTTCGATTACCTGGGAGCGGGTCACGTTGTGAAGACCCGCGACTTCAATGTCGTCAGACGATTCGACCCGAAAGCGCCATGAATGTTCCCCATACTGGTAAACGGCGGCGACGGCGGCTCCGCAAATAACAACAACGGTGAGAGCAACAGCACCCCAAAGCAGGCGATTAGCAGTTTTTTTCGGAAGGGCGCCACGGCGAACAGAGACGCGTTTTTGCCCACGAAGAAAGGGGGACTCGTCCTCGGCATCGAGGTCTAGAAGCCGGGCGTCGTCTATATTTTGTTCGCGTGAAGGTTCCTCAGCCGCAAAGTCTCGCGGCGGCGGGTACAACTCCTCCTGCGTGATGGTGGATCCGGATTTCCGCGCCATCAAATCAGGTCAGTTGTCGTCAGGGAACCGAGAGCAAAATTAGTGTAAACGCAATTCGCAAATTGAGATAGAGAAAAGTTGCAGGTTTTGCACAGGGGTGCATCACAAGAAACGAGGATGAGAAACGAGAATTAAGAGAGACTGACACTATGCCGCAACAGTCGGTTCTGGAATATTTTCAGTTGGCCTCGCGTCCCACAGATGAGATGGCGATGGTGTGGCAGCGTGGATACAAGATAGAGCGGTGGAATTATGGTCATTTATTGGCTGCGGCGGCATGGTTTGCGAATGAATTGGATCGTAGAGAGATTAAACGGGGCGAGCACGTTCTGATTTGGGGAGAGAATTCTGGCGAATGGATTGCTGCGTTTCTTGGTTGTATGGCACGAGGCGTGGTTGCAGTCCCGATGGATGCGATTGCGAGCGCAGATTTTGCTGAGCGGGTTGCGGCACAGGTAAAGGCACGGTTGGTGGTAAGTACGCGAGGCAATGTGCTCGATGGTGTTCCGGTTTTTTATTTTGATGAATTTAGATCAGATGCTTATGCCGAATGGCGGCCAATTGAAGCACGGCGCGGCGACGTGGTCGAGATTATTTTTACTTCGGGCACGACGGCTGAACCGCGCGGTGTAGTTCTAACTCACGGAAATTTACTGGCGAATCTTGAGCCGATTGAAGGCGAATTCCAGAAATACAAGAAATACGAGCGGTTCATCCATCCGCTACGGATTCTTGATTTGGTGCCCCTGAGCCATATTTTCGGGCAGATCATGGGAGTTTTTATTCCGCAGATTCTAGGAGCAACGTCCTACTTCACGGATTCCCTGCGTCCAGCGGATGTTGCGGGCGTGATTCGATCGGAAAAGATCAATGTGCTGGCGACGGTGCCGAGGGTTGCGGAATCATTGCGGGAGAAGATTGAACGTGATCTGAAATCGCGCGGAACGCTTACGCACTTTCAGCAGGAATTTAAGCATTCTGACGGCAAACATTTTTTACGGCGATGGTGGGTATTCCGCAAGATTCATCGTCAATTCGGTTGGCGGTTCTGGGCCATTGTTTCAGGAGGAGCAGCTCTTTCGGCGGACATTGAGCAATTTTGGGGAAGACTTGGCTATGCCGTGATCCAAGGCTACGGGCTGACGGAGACGACGGCAACGGTGAGCTTGAATCATCCCTTCAAGTTGACGAAAGGCTCGATCGGCAAGGCGATGCCGGGGATGGAAGTGGAACTCTCGGAATCTGGCGAGATTTTAGTGCGAGGCGAAAGCATAGCTTCTGGATATTTTCAGAACGGAAGTGTCTCGCCGGTATTGGATAACGAAGGGTGGTTCCATACCGGCGATTTGGGCGAACGCGATAAGAATGGAGCTCTCTACTTCAAAGGGCGAAGCAAGAATGTGATTGTGACCCCAGAGGGGATGAAGGTATATCCGGGAGATCTTGAATCTGCATTGCGCGCTCAACCGGAAGTGCGCGATTGCGTAGTAATCGGATTGGAACGCGCTGGAAATGCGGAAGCATGCGCGGTGTTGATTTTGAACGAATCCAGCAGCGATGTTGCGGCCATCGTAAGCCGTGCGAATAAGTCACTTGCAGCATATCAACACATCAGGCAATGGAAAATTTGGCCGGAGCCGGATTTTCCGCGTACTCCGACCCAAAAGCCGATCATTGCAGAAATTCGCAGGAGTATTGAGGCAACCGAACCACAATCATCGCAAGGCTCTGGGCTGCAAAAATGGATTGCCAATTGGAAAAAGACCCGGTTCGAGGATTCCACCAACTTGGATTTCGAAAAAGACTTGAACTTGTCTTCGATGGATCGCGTGGATTTGCTTTCCTATCTGGAAGACCGGTATCAAGTTGAAATTGACGAAGCGCAGTTTGCACAAGCTGCAAAGGTTAGCGACCTGGAAACGCTTCTGCGCCAACCTGCAAATATTGAGACGGCTTTCCCTTTTGTTTCATGGCCGCTGCAATGGCCCATCACGTGGATACGCGACGCAGCTTTTTATCTTCTCGTATGCCCAGCCGCGCTAATTTTGGGATGGCCACGCGTTCGCGGCGGGGAAAATCTGCGCAAGCTCAATGGCCCGGCGCTGTTCATTTGCAATCATGTCACCACGATTGATTTGGGGATTCTGCTGCCAGCGCTTTCGGCACGCGTACGACAGCGATTGACAGTAGGCATGGGCGGGGAACGCCTGCGCTCTATGCGGCATCCGTCCCGCGAAAGGAATTTCTTATGGAGAATTTACCAGCAGATTCAATACGTGCTGGTAACAGCGTTGATGAATGTCTTTCCTTTACCGCAGCATAGTGCGGTGCGGGAGGCGTTTTCGTTTATTGGCAAATTGATTGATAAAGATTGGAATGTCTTGATTTTTCCCGAGGGAGCCACGACTAGAGATGGGAGTATGCAGCCATTTCGGACTGGGATCGGTGTGCTGGCATCACAATTAGAGATCCCTGTCGTCCCAATGCGTATTGATGGACTCTACGAATTACGTCAGGCGGGAACGATTTTTGCTGGGCCGGGAAAGGTCAGGATCAGCATCGGAGAACCCGTTCGGTTTGCACGAGGTACAAGCGCGGAAGAGATCACACGAGAATTAGAAGTGCAGGTTCAGAAACTTGGCGGACATAACGATTAGAACGTCGTCGCAACTACCACATTCGGAACGTTAACTCTAACGTCGTGTCTGCGAATTTGGATTTCTGTTAGTTTCATCTCGCGCAAGGCCAGCAGCTGGGCCTTCTCGGCCTGAAGGCTTTGGAATTCAGCTCTGTCGCATGCCAGCGACGCTTGCAATTTAGCGACCTGCACTCTGGTTTCTGCCAACACGGGCTGCATGGAGGAGCATTTGGGGTGGCGGGAAAGCGCCATGTCAGCATAAGCCGCATATTGAACGCCACGGTCTAGCATTCTTTGCGCGAAAGCAGAAGCGCGGTCGCCCAGTTCCGTAGCGGCATCGATCTTGAAGGAAAAGTGATTCGTCGAGCCGACAACGAGAACTGCAACTGCCATCCAGTAAAGTGCTTTATCCGAGACCATAACCTGCTCCTTGGCTTTTTTGCGCTTACATGAACTTAGACGCGGAGGGTAACAAATCGTTATCGAGCCGTTAGCCTGGCGTTTTGTGAATTTATTTTTACAAAATGACTACCGCTGGACGGGAGCAGCCAAAGATTTTTGCCCACTTTGGCCTAGCGTTTCCAGCAAGATAGGGCCTAATTGCGAGATGCTCCCAGCGCCAAGGGTCAGAATCATGTCTCCGGACTGGGCAGACGACGTAACGGCATTTGCTGCATCCAAGAACGACCCCGCGTAAGCGACGGCAGTTCCCTGCTGGCGGATCTTATGCGCGAGAGCTTCACCAGTAATGCCTGCAATCGGCTGTTCGCTAGCCGGATAAATATCAAGAATGGTTAAGGAGTCGGCATTCGAAAAAGCCGTGGCAAATTCATTCATCAAATCGCGTGTGCGGGTGTAGCGGTGGGGCTGAAAAATGACATGAATTTTGCGAAATCCGCATTGGCGTGCGGCAGCGAGGGTAGCGCGAATTTCGGTGGGATGATGCCCGTAATCATCAATCACGCTGACTCCTGCGGCTTTGCCACGAAGTTGGAAACGGCGGTCCACTCCGCGGAAGTTTTCCAGTGCAGATTGAATATCGGCAACTTTGATGTCAAGGCCAACACCCACAGCGATGGCCGCCGTCGCATTCAAGATGTTGTGCGTGCCAGGAACATGCAGACGGAATTCGCCGAGCGACTTCCCTGAATATGCAACATCGAATCTGCTGATTGGACGGTTTTCAGAAGGATCAAAAGTCGTTTTCGTATTCTTGATTAAAAAATGCGATCCTTTGGCTGTGCCGTAAGTCAGAGTGCGCCGGCGAACCACTCGAATGAGACGGCGCAAAACGGGGTCGTCGTTGCATAACACGACCATTCCGTAAAAGGGCACGCGATCCATGAAGTCAAGGAAGGCTTGTTTCACATCACGCATGTTGCGGTAGCAATCCATGTGCTCACGGTCAATGTTGGTGACGACCGAGAGAATGGGGCTAAGCTTCAGGAACGACTTGTCGCTCTCGTCGGCTTCGGCAACAAGATATTGCGACTTGCCGAGACGGGCATTGGAACCCATCGCGTCCACGCGGCCGCCGACGACCACAGTAGGGTCGAGACCACCCGCGGCAAGCACCGCGGCAACCATGGAAGTTGTTGTCGTCTTGCCGTGCATACCGGCGATGGCGATACCATATTTTAAGCGCATCAATTCGGCCAGCATTTCCGCACGCTGAATTACCGGAATATGAAGGCGGCGGGCTTCTACAACTTCAGGATTATCCGAAGCGATGGCGGAACTGGTGACGACCACTTCCGCGCCAACAATATTTTCCGCGCGGTGGCCCTCGAAAATAATTGCCCCGAGAGCAGCAAGCCGCTGCGTGACTTGGGAACTCTTTAGATCCGAACCCGAAACTTTATAGCCAAGATTGAGTAAGACTTCGGCGATGCCGCTCATGCCGATACCACCGATGCCCACGAAATGGATGCGCTGAATTTTGGCGAACATAGTTTCTTATCTCTTAGACACCGCAAGCGCCATTTCAGCGATTTCTTGCGCAGCTTGAGGATGCGACATTTTGCGGGCTGCTTCTCCCATCATTTGCAAGCGGGCCGGATCAGCCAGCAACGCTGTTATTACTTGTGTAAGGCTCTCGGGTGAAAGCTTCGATTCCTCCAACATTACCGCCGCGTCGGACCGTTTCAAAGCTTCGGCATTTCGTTTCTGGTGATCATCGGCAGCGCGTGGAAAAGGGATGAATATGGCGGGTTTGCCCGCGGCAGCCACTTCGGCAACCGTGCTGGCCCCAGAACGGCAAACGATTAGGTCAGCGTGTGAAAAGAAACCCGGCATATCATCAATAAAGCGAAAAGCTTCAAATGATTTGCTGGTCTGGGCATATGCAGACATCGCGTCATTATAGTCACGCTCGCCGGTTTGATGGATAACCCTTAGGCCCTGAATTTTACTGCGCAATGCAGAAGCAGCAGAAATTACCACCTGATTAATGGCGTGCGCGCCCTGGCTTCCGCCAAAAATGAGTACCGTCGGCGGTTGGTTCATCGTCCTTTGTGGAATCTCGAAGAATGCCGAACGCACGGGGACACCCGTGACCCGCGCATTGCGAAAATACTTTGCCGTTTCTTGGAAGTGTACGGCGGCAGCGGAAACGAACCGTGCGACTACTCGATTGGCAAAGCCAGGAACAACATTCGGCTCGAAGGCGAGAGTTGGAATGCGGCTGATTGCGGCTGCGAGCATAGCTGGCCCGGAGGCGTACCCTCCAACGCCAATCACGACATTCGGCTTAAAGTCGGCGAGCATTCTTCGAGCATCAAGAACGGCTCGCGGTAAATCGAAAGCTGTTTTCAATCGCGTTACAAGGCTGACATTTTTTAGCGCGCCGACTTTTACCAATTCGAGAGGAAATCCGGCTGCCGGAACCAGGCGACTTTCAATGCCGCGAGCCGTGCCAATAAAGAGGACCTCCGCTGAAAATTGGTTCTTAAGCTCTTGGGCAATCGCAAGCGCGGGAATGACATGTCCCCCGGTGCCTCCGCCCGCAAGAATTACGCGCATTAGTTGAATATACCGAAACCAGTTGCCGGGCTTCGTCCGGATCGGCCGGCAAGGACGCCTGCTGCTACGTTATTCGGCCTGCTTGCTAATGTTCAGCAATACGCCAACGCAGGCGAGAGTAATAAATAGAGACGAGCCTCCGTAAGAAACGAAGGGCAGCGGAATGCCTTTGGTCGGCATCAATCCGAGGACTACGCTCATGTTAATAAACGCCTGGACAACCACCATGCAGGTGATGCCAACGACAAGAAATCTCCCAAACGTTTCCTGCGTGTGAACGGCGGTACGAATCCCGCGCCACAGAAAAATCGAGAACAAAAGCACGACGATCAGCGACCCTAAAAGGCCCAGTTCTTCCGCAGTTACGGCAAAAATGAAATCGGTGTGCGGCTCTGGTAAATAAAAAAGTTTCTGCTTTCCTTCCATTAATCCAAGGCCAGTAATTCCCCCCGTGCTAACGGCAATGAGCGATTGGATGATGTGAAAGCCTTTGCCTTGGGGATCAGAATAAGGATTCAAAAATGCTAAGACTCGGGCCCGACGGTAAGCCACATGAAAAATCAAGAAATAAAGCGGCAGAAGCGAAGCCAGAAAGGCATAGCCAAGGTAGCGCATGTCCATGCCGGCGACGAACAATACGCATACGGTTATGGCAGCACAGGCGATTGCCGTTCCCAGATCAGGCTGAAAGACAATCAGGCCAATAAATAGCATTGTCGGAATAACCGCAGGCAAAATCGTGTTGCGCCAATCACCAATCGATTTTGTTTTATCCGCTAAAAAATAAGCCAGAAAAAGAATAAGCGCGGGCTTGGCCATTTCAGAGGGCTGGAAGGAAAAGCCGGCAAGATGAATCCAGCGATGAGTGTGGTGTGAGCGATCAAGAAAGAAAACCGAAATTAGCATCAGCGTTGTAAGCCCAAGCAGCGGGAAAACAACCGCGGGGTGTTTGTAACGGCGGTAGTCAATCTTCATGGCAGCGACCATGGCTAAGATTCCGCCCGTGGCCCATCCCAATTGTCGAAGCAGGAAGAAATAACCGGAGCCATAACGCTCTTTGGCCATGACCGCCGAGGCTGAAAACACCATGACCAGCCCGATAAAAACCAGGAGCAAAGTCACAGTAAAGAGCCAGCCATCCACACTTACACGTTTTGCCATGGAAGATTTATTTCATCACGCGGACGAGTGCTCTCATAGGACTCATCTGTGAGATTTGGCTTGATGAGGTGACTATCTTGGTTCTCAATGGCTATGAAGGCAAAGAGGCTACGGCTTGCTTGAAAACTTTCCCGCGCTCTTCGTAGTTCTTGAACTGGTCGAAGCTGGCGCAGGCCGGAGCAAGTAAGACCACATCCCCCGCCACTGCCGCAGATGCGGCTGATTTCACGGCATTCTCGAGTACTTCCGCACGCAAGATGGGTGGACCCTGGATTTCCGATTCAATTTTTGCCGCTGCCGCACCGATGGTATAGACACGCTTAACACGCTGCTTTAGCAGATCGTTCAATACGGAATAATCGCTCCCCTTATCTTTGCCGCCCAGAATCAGGTGAATGTTGCCCGTAAACGATTCGAGGGCTTTGATGGTTGCATCCACGTTGGTAGCTTTGGAGTCGTTGTAGTACTCGACGCCTTTAACACGAGCAACGAATTCCAAACGATGTTCAACAGCCTTGAAGTTCTTAACGGCTGCACGAATCGCAGGGACCGGACAATCAAGCAACATGCCGACACAGACTGCGGCTAAAACATTCTCCAGATTGTGGTCACCTTTTAGCGGTATTTCCGAAGCAAGCATCACTTCCTGTTGTCCTCCAGGGCCGCGAAATACAATCTGCCCGTCGTGAACAAATGTTCCCTGATTTAATTCTTTTTTGCGGCTAAACCAAAAAACTTGCGCGCTTGTGCGCCTCGCCATTTCCACGCACGTAGGATCATCGGCGTTCAATACGGCGAAGTCATCTTTCAGCTGATTTTCAAAAATGCGGGCTTTGGCATCCACATAGGCCGCAAATGTACGATGACGATCAAGGTGGTCGGGCGTGACGTTGAGAACTACGGCGACTTTCGGCCGGAAAGTTTCAATGGTTTCCAACTGGAAGCTCGAAACTTCCAGAACGACGGTTGTGCCGCTCGAGGCCTGCTCGACCAGGGAAATTGCCGGCGTACCGATGTTTCCGCCGACTACAGCAGGCCGCCCTCCTGCGGCGACGATTTCCCCTACAAGCGTAGTAGTTGTAGTCTTTCCATTGGAGCCAGTAATCGCCACAATCGGCCCGCGAAGAAATTGAGCTGCCAGTTCAATTTCACCGATGACTTTTTCGCCGAGAGCGCGAGATTGGACAAGCGATGGAGCATCCACAGGAACGCCAGGACTGACGACGATCAAATCCTGCCCACCAAAAGTGCGCTCACCGTGGCCACCTGTTTCCACGGCAATACCGCGATCAAGCAACAATGGAATTTCTTTGCCCAACTGATCGGGGTGCTTGCTGTCCGACACGGTAACTTGCGCACCTTGATCTTTCAAGAAAAGCGCTGACGCTACGCCGGATTTTCCCAGGCCCACAACCAGAACACGTTTGTCTTTTAGTTCCATTTTGCTTGAAGATTATCTCAGTTTTAGCGTGGTTAGCGCGAACAGGGCGAACACCAGCGAGGCAATCCAGAAGCGGACGATGATTTTCGATTCCGACCAGCCTAACAATTCAAAGTGATGATGGAGTGGGGCCATTTTGAAGATGCGTTTCTTGCGCAGCTTATAAGAGCCAACTTGCAGAATGACGGAAAGCGCTTCAATGACAAACACACCGCCGATGAAAGGCAACAGGAGTTCCTGCTTGATCATGACGGCCACGGTGCCGATTGCCCCGCCGAGCGCCAACGACCCAACATCGCCCATGAAAACTTCGGCTGGATGGGCGTTGTACCAAAGAAACCCGATAGAGCCTCCGACCATGGCTCCGCAAAAGATGGTCAATTCGCCAACTTGCGGCATACGCTCGAGTTCGAGGTAGGTGGCAAATGTCGCGTGGCCGCTTACGTAGGTAAGAACAGCGAGCGCACCCGCGGCAATCACGGTGCAGCCGATGGCGAGGCCGTCGAGGCCGTCGGTCAGGTTTACAGCATTGCTCGAACCTACAATCACCAGCGCCACGAACGCCATAAATGGCAGGAAGGCCAACGGCCACAGGGCGGGGTTGCGCAACAAGCTTTCGATGACTAAATCCGGGCGGAAGTGTTTGAAAAATGGAACGACAAGCTTGGTCGAATAAAGTCCCCGGGTCTGCATCGCGATTAAAGCAACTGCGATCAGAATGCTGGTGGCAATCTGCAAACCCATTTTTGCCTTGCCAGTAAGGCCAAGATTGCGGCGATGCGAAACCTTTGTGTAGTCATCGGCAAAGCCGATTGCGGCAAAAGCACAGGTAGAGAAAATAGCAATCCAAACAAAGCGGTTGGTCAAATCAGCCCAAAGAAGTGTGGGAATCACGATAGAAATCGCGATAAGCAGGCCGCCCATGGTTGGGGTGCCAGATTTCTTCTGATGGGACTTTGGCCCTTCCTCGCGAATGTATTGCCCAATCTGAAATTCACGCAGGCGATTGATGACCAGCGGACCAATAACCAAACCCGTGAAAAGAGCGGTGAGGCTGGCAAAAGCCGTGCGAAAGGTCAGATAACGAAAAATACGGAACGGCGGAAAATAATGATAGAGCTTGAGATAGAGCAGCCAGTAGAGCAATTCGCCTCCGTACTTAAATACTACTTTTGCGCGATCTGCGCGCGACTTTTCCAACTCTCAAGCGCACGCTCGAGCTTTACTCCACGCGACGCTTTCAACAAAACCACATCGCCCGGGCGCGTTTCACGAGCAAGCCACTCGCCAGCTTCATCCGGAGTATCCACGAACTCAGCTTGCATGCCCTTTCGCCGCGCTGCTTCCACCATAGGTTGGGCCAAACCACGCACGCCCAATAAAAAATCTATCTTCTTTTCTGCAATGTGCTCACCACAAGCCCAGTGCATTTCCTCAGCCGCAGCGCCAAGCTCCAACATCTCTCCAGCGACAACAACCCGACGCTTGGCAGGCATCGCCGCCAATGCATCAACCATGGAGTTTAAGGCCTTCGGGTTGGAATTGTAACAATCGTTGATGAGCGTGATGTTGCCGAACTGGACTACCTGTCCCCGCTTGTCGGCAGCTTGCAGTGAAAGCAATGCGCGAACAGCTTCAGAAAGATCCAGCCCACGATCTATTCCCACGGCCACTGCCGCCAAAGCATTGTGAATATTGTGAGCGCCGACTAATGGCAGAAATGCCCTTTCACGGCGATGGCCAACGACAACGTCGAAAGCAGATCCCTCTGCGCCTCGCGTTTCGATATTTTCAGCACGGACGTTTGCGAAGTTGGCCAAGCCATAGGTCAATACCTTTCCGCGAAAGTCGCGTCCGAATTGCGAAACATATTCGTCGTCGGCGTTGAGCACAGCGACACCATCCGGAGGAAGCGATTCGATGAGTTCGTATTTGGCTTTTGCAATTCCAGCAATGGAATCGAAATTCTCCAGGTGCACGGGGGCAACATTGGTCACGACGCCGATTTCGGGCATGGCGATTCTCGCCAGCGCCATAATTTCGCCGGCATGTGACATTCCCATTTCGATTACGGCCATCTCATGTTCGGATTCCAACTTCAACAACATTAGCGGCAAGCCGAAGTGATTGTTGAAATTGCCTTCTGACTTAAGCACGTGATAGCGCACGCTCAATACGTGAGCGATGGCTTCTTTGGTCGTGGTTTTCCCGGCGGAGCCGGTTACGCCAATCACAGGTTTCCCCCACAGGCGGCGAACCGCCATAGCCAGTACCTGCAAAGCGGTCAACGTGTTTTCAACAATTAGGATGGGCGCGGATGGGGAATAACGTTTGCTTTCTTCACGGCCAACGACGGCGGCAATTGCCCCTTTGTTGAGAGCTTGATCGACGAAGTCGTGGCCATCGAGGTTTTCGCCCTTCACGGCAAAAAAAAGCTGTCCCGCTTCAATCGAGCGCGAATCAATGGAATAACCCTGAGCGATTGCATTTCGGTCGAAATTCCCGCGTGCAGAAGTAAACTCGGCGATGCGCGAGAGCGGCAGCTTCATAAACTGCCTCCTGCTACAACCTTGGCCGAGCAATCGAAACCAGCAGCAGTTAGAGCTTCCCGCGCAACTTGCACATCATCAAACGGCTGCGCACCGTTTCTTGTAATCTGCATTTTTTCGTGACCTTTACCAGCCAAAAGCACAATATCGCCTGCTGCCGCTTCGCCGATGGCAAGCGCTATCGCGGCCTTGCGATCCGGTTCTATCTTGTATTTGACACCAGTCTTCTGCAAACCGACCAGGGCATCGTTGATGATGGCGATGGGGTCTTCCGAACGAGGATTGTCCGAGGTCAAGACCACAAAATCACTCCCCCGTCCGGCGGCTTCCCCCATAAGAGGGCGTTTGTTCCGGTCGCGATCACCGCCACAGCCGAAAACAGTGACCACGCGGCCTTTCTGTCCCGCTTGCTGGGCAAATTCTCGCGCCAGAGAGGTTAAATTGCGGAGTGCGTCGTCAGTGTGCGCGTAATCCACGACAACCGTAAAAGGCTGCTGGCAATCTACGCGCTCAAAGCGACCGGGAACGTGAGTTAGACCAGCTATCCCTTTGGAAATCAGTGACGCATCGCAGCCACGCGCAGAGCCTATGGCCGCGGCGCAAAGAATGTTGTAAACATTCACTCTGCCAATGAGATGCGAAAAGACAGCAACCTCACCCGCCGGCGTCATCATGTCAAACCGGATGCCGCGAGGGGTAATTTCAGCTTTCGAAACATGGAAATCGCCCTTCGACCAGCCATAAGTCGAAACCCGTGAACCATTTTTTCGGCTAATCGCGACAAGTCTCTCTCCGTATTCGTCGTCAATGTTCACGACCGCTGCACGCGGAGCATCTGTTCCACAACCATCGAAAAGGATTTTTTTTGCGGCGAAATACTCATCCATCGTTTTGTGGTAATCAAGGTGGTCGCGAGTGAGGTTCGTGAATGCAGCAACGTCAAAGGGAATTCCGAAGACTCGTTCTTGCGCCAGAGCATGGGAAGATACTTCCATAATGGCATCGGATGCCCCCTGGCCTGAGGCTTCTGCAAAAATTCGGTTCAATTCCAGTGCTTCCGGCGTGGTATGCGGCGCAGGCAAAATTTTTCCAGCGACGTGGTATTCGATGGTTCCAATCAATGCGCTTTTTCTATCTGCCGCTTTTAAAACGGCTTCTACTAGAAATGCGGTTGTGCTCTTGCCATTCGTCCCCGTGATTCCAGTAACGGCGAGCTTTTGCGCAGGGTGACGATAGAAATTTGCGCTCAATCTTGCGAGCGCCCGCCTTCCGCTTGAAACTCGGGCCCACGCAACATCTTTTCGATCGATTTCAGATCTGGAATCCGTGACAATCGCGACCGCACCCGCCGAAATTGCCTGCTGAATAAAACGATTGCCGTCGCTGGTTTCGCCCTTCATCGCCACGAAGAGATTCCCGGCCTTGATTTGCCGCGAATCATA
>Ga0070738_10002981_pt1 | contig 23879 bp, 21 predicted proteins | sample Coa_R2_2_FD_66446 | JGI IMG/M metagenome (GOLD analysis project Ga0070738, IMG submission 66446) | Surface soil microbial communities from Centralia Pennsylvania, which are recovering from an underground coalmine fire - Coalmine... | ecosystem: Environmental > Terrestrial > Soil > Unclassified ... | reverse complement strand
TGATAGTGCCATCAATATCTAATACCAGTAGTTGAATGTTAGAAGCACTCTCAATTTTAGATGATGCTGATTGAGTAGCAGATGCTTTGTGCATAAATTGCTTGTGTCAATTATGAAGTCCCAGTATGAGGTTAGCAGGCTCTAGCTAAGAGTGGGACTAGTGGAGTCACCTCAAAATGAAACAGAAACATATGATCTCAAGAGCAAAGCATAAAAAGTTACATAGTCACAAAGCAATATAGGTATACAAGAAAGATGAATATGTACTATTTAAGCATATTCTCTGATTACCAGCAGTTTTGACTATATTTTTCTTTTAAAATAGCAAAAAGCTAAAACTTAATTAAATATTCCTTCTTTTAAAGTTTCTGTAATTCAAAAGGTATAAATAGCCCATCTGGGTTATTTGTAGATATAGACACAATGTACAATACTGAGATAATAGGTAAGTACTTAAACAGGGAACACTTTTGTATAAACAATAGATCAATTAAATCACGTAAGTACAGGAATCCTATGAACAAGAAAGCAATTATCAGATTGATCGCCGCTACGGCTTTGATGAGTATATTTCCCTCAATAACTCGTGCAAATGCGGCTTCATTAACCAATTCAAATGAGTGGAACAATTTGACAGGAAATCCTGTTCAAGACAAATCAACTGACACATCAGGGTTCCAAGCTATACTTCCGGATTTCCAAAAATATATCCAGCCAGAATCAACACCAATTCCTGACAACCAACTAGAGAAACTAGACCCCAAGAACCTATTGCTGCAAAATGATCAAGACATTCGTGTTTGGTTCATCAACAACGGCGGTATCTACCATAATCAGGTTGCTTACGAAGCAACCCAAGGTTCTAATGACCAAAAGGCATGGGTTTTTCAAGACACTCAAAACGTGAATACTGGAGATTATGTTGACCTGGGTAAAATCAACGCAGGTACACAACTAAGCTTCTGGTTAAGAGCGAATGGTGCTCAACCAGATGACCCAAATGGAACAAATCCCGCAACCCAACAGAAAAATATTTATGGAGCAGATCCAACTCAAAATCCAGACCAACTCGATCACCTAGTTGCTTACGAATACAAAGACTACCTATTACTTGGGTTTGAAGACTTGTATGGACCACTAGGTTCGAAAGCAGGTGGAAATATCGACCTAAGTGCTGACCGTGACTTTAATGACGCAGTATTAGTGTTAAATATTTCCAAAAGCAACTTGAAAACAAATGTACCAGAACCAAGGACAGCGATCGCACTATTGGGGGTAGGTGCAGTTGTTATGATGACACTACGTCGTCGGCAAAACCGAGCCATCAACAGCGATCAGTGATCAGTGAACAGTAACCAGTTATCAAAAAACCTAAACCCCGTGATCAAACTGATAACTGATAACTGATAACTGATAACTGATAACTGTTAAAGGGAGCATCTGGCTAGAATAGTCTATAGATGTCCCAAGTAAAAAATTTAAACCAGTTGGCTTCCAATTCCTCGACAACAACACATCCCATATTCATCCTAGTGGATGGACATTCCTTAGCCTTTCGTTCGTATTTCGCCTTTGCTAAAGGACGAGATGGTGGATTGCGGACAAAGACAGGAATTCCGACCAGTGTGTGTTTTGGCTTTCTCAAGTCGTTGCTAGAAGTGATGACAAACCAACAGCCACAAGCAATGGCGATCGCTTTCGATTTAGGTCTGCCAACCTTCCGTCATGAAGCTGACGATACTTACAAAGCTGATCGTCCAGGGACACCAGAGGACTTCGTTCCCGACTTGGAAAATTTGCATGAGTTGCTAGATGCATTAAATTTAAAAATCCTGACTGTCCCAGGTTATGAGGCGGATGATATCTTAGGGACTTTAGCACAAAAAGCAACCGCTGTTGGATATAAAGTCAAAATTCTCACAGGCGATCGTGATTTATTTCAACTCGTAGACCCAGACAAACAAATCTCTGTTCTCTACTTTAGTCCAGACGCACTCAAACGCTCCTTTACAGACAGTGTCACTGAATTTGGTCCCGAACAAGTTAAAGAAAAATTAGGCGTTTTTCCCTCTCAAGTCGTCGATTTCAAAGCTCTTTGCGGTGATAAATCAGATAATATACCTGGAGTTAGAGGAATTGGAGAAAAAACAGCAGTACAGCTTTTGAACACCTATGGTTCGCTTGACAATATTTATGAGAAATTAGGTGAAATCAAAGGAGCAACTCAGAAAAAACTGGAAGCAGGGAAACAAGATGCGGAAAAGTCGCACTATTTGGCAAAAATAGTTGTTGATGTCCCTCTAGAAATTGATTTAGAAGATTGCAAATTAAAAGGCTTCGATACAACCATCCTCATACCCAATTTAGAAAAATTAGAATTTAAATCTTTTCTAGGCAAAATCAACGACCTTCAAAAACAATTTGGTGGAGTAGCAGACGAACTCCCCGACACTCCCACTCCCTCACTCCCTTCTTCCGACGACAGCGACTTGTGGTTTTTCAGTGCTGAACAAACAGCAGCCTTTCAACAGAAACCTGTTTCTCTCATTGAACCACGCATTATTGACACAGAAGCTAAGCTGACAGAGTTGCGAGAAGTCCTACAAAAATTTACCAACCCAGAGACACCTGTTGCTTGGGACACGGAAACAACCGATTTAGAACCACGAGACGCTTCTTTAGTAGGAATAGGCTGTTGCTGGGGAACAAAACCAGATGAAGTTGCCTATATTCCCCTTGGTCATAAGTCTGGGAATAACTTGAATCAAGACTTAGTGCTGGCAATACTACGTCCAATTCTTGAAAGCAGTGAATATCCGAAGGTATTACAAAATGCTAAGTTTGACCGCTTAGTTCTGCGATGTCAAGGAATTCAGCTTGCGGGAGTGGTGTTTGATACCATGCTGGCAAGTTACATCGTGAATCCAGAAGCTAATATCCATAATTTGAGTAACTTAGCTCAGCGTTACTTGGGTTTGACTGCAAAAAGTTATACAGAGCTAGTTCCCAAGGGCAAAACTATTGCCGACTTGGATATTCCTTCCGTAGCAGAATACTGCGGCATGGATGTTTACACAACATTCCAGCTTGTCCCAAAATTACGTGAGGAACTACAGAAAGTACCAGCCTTGTATCACTTACTGCTAAATGTGGAACTGCCGTTAGAAGCAGTTTTAGCAGATATGGAATACCAAGGAATTCGCATAGATACAGGTTATTTGCAAGAACTTTCGCAACAGCTAGAAACAGATTTAGCTAAGTTTGAACAGAAGGTTTATGAGATTGCCGGAGAAAAGTTTAACTTAGGTTCTCCCAAACAATTAAGCCAAATACTATTTGCGAAATTAGGGTTAAGCACCAAGTATTCTCGTAAAATCCAAACAGGTTATTCGACAGACGCCGCAACATTAGAAAAACTCAGAGAAGTCGATCAAATAGGCATTATTGATGCCATTATTGAGTATCGAACCTTATCCAAACTAAAATCAACGTATGTAGACGCATTACCAACATTGGTACGTCCAGATACACAGCGCGTACACACTGATTTTAACCAAACAGCGACATCCACTGGCAGGTTGTCTTCTTCTAATCCAAACTTACAAAATATTCCGATACGGACTGCTTTTAGTCGCCAAATTCGCAAAGCATTTTTACCCGAACCTGGCTGGTTATTGGTGTCAGCAGATTACTCACAAATCGAGTTAAGGATTTTGGCTCACTTAAGTCAAGAGCCAGTTTTAGTTGAAGCGTATAAGAAAAATGAGGATATTCATACTGTTACAGCACGTCTGATTTTTGAGAAGGAAGATGTGACCCCAGAGGAACGACGACTAGCTAAAACCATCAACTTTGGTGTGATTTACGGAATGGGTTCTCTTCGTTTTTCGCGCTCAACAGGTGTCGATAAAGTTAATGCAAATGAGTTTATCAAGCGATTTAATACCCGCTATGCCAAAGTTTTTGAATATTTAGATCGCGTGAAAAAGCAGGCAATTAGTTTAGGATATGTTGAAACTATCCTTGGTCGTCGGCGCTATTTTGATTTTACCACTAGCACACTCAGAAGTCTCAAAGGTATTAAATTAGAAGACATTGACATCAGTAAGCTAAAAAATTTAGGTGCTAATGATGCAGGTTTGCTTCGTGCCGCTGCGAATGCACCAATTCAGGGTTCTAGTGCTGATATCATCAAAATTGCAATGGTAAAATTGTCTGGAGTTTTGCAAAACTACCAGGCACATCTCTTATTACAGGTTCATGACGAATTGGTGTTCGAAGTTCCACCAAACGAGTGGGAAGAATTAGAGCCACAAATTAAATCTGTGATGGAAAGCGCAGTCTCCCTGAGTGTCCCTTTAGTCGTCGATGTACATGCAGGGGAAAATTGGATGGAGACAAAGTAGAGCAACTGTTTGTCAAGCCAGCTCTGCAACTGCCTGCACTAACCTCTGTGACATACTCCCACACTGATGCAAGCATACAGTGTGGGCTTCTCACCCAATCCAGCTATTGCTTCGGAGGCAGTGAGCTTTGTTTTAAATCCACGGAATGCCCTACCGCAGATTATTATGCAATTTCTTACCTTGTACCCTACAAATTTTACTGCCCTGGATGAGATGCTGGCTTATTCGCGCTATAGGACAAACCCGGAGGTGATTTGTATTAATCAAGATGTGCCAACTTACTTCTATGCTGTGCAACGGAGTCGCTTGCCAGTAATCGCAATGCTACTGGACAGAGGCTTATCAGACACCAATATGGGTGAAGTTAACCAAATATATTGTATCAAATTTTTGAAATATTTTGCTCGTTTCCTCCATGTTTTCCTTCCTCGCCTAACGGCATTGGTCGGAAAACTGTCGTCAACTCACTCGCAATTCATCTCATCACTCGTCCTAACGGACTGAGTGAGAGGCTTCTTGCTGTTTAAGCTAAATCAAGTGGCTTAAAAATATGGTGTTGGAAGCCAACTGCTAAGGCTCGCTGCTGATCTTCAACTCTTGCATAGGCTGTCAGAGCGATCGCCCAGCAAATATCGCCGATAGAGCTCTCGGTCTTCTGAAGAGTCATCCACGATTAACAGAGTGCGCAAAGTTCGATTCATGGCTAATCCTGCGGGCAATCTGGCAGCGTTGTCACTTCAAATCAGTAGTCTACTAATGTTTGCACATCTCGCTTTATCTTGTGAGTACTTATCAGCTTGACAAGGTAGACTTTAACTATTTAATACTAGCAGTCTTCAATATCTTTCGGAATGTTGGAGATAGTAAAAAAAATTGCCATAGAGAACACAAAATTGGTAACTTGCAAGGTAGCGCAATCAACATCAGAAAGACTGATCAATTTAAGGTGAAGTTTTTTGAGAAGGTAAGTGAGTAGGTTGGTTCGGTATCATTTTATTAGTATCAAAAAATATATATATAAAAATTGCTACTAATATGATGGTGATAGCACCAAAACCCATACCAATTAGTAAAATAACTTTTTTATCAATTAGCAAAGAATTGTTATGAATGCTTTCGTCATTGACAACAAGTTTTTGTGGTTGGACTTGTTTGTCTAGCTCAACGATTTTTTGGTCTTGGTTGACCGGAATTATAGGTTGTAAAGAATTATTATGAATGCTTTCGTCATTGACAACAAGTTTTTGTAGTTGGACTTGTTTGTCTAGCTCAACAACTTTTTGGTCTTGTTTGACTGAGAAAAATATATTTATCACATTTCCTTGATCAATATCTCTGTAAATTTGCTGGCGAATCTCCCAAGAAATTAGCACTCCTGGTCGTGCCTCTCTGTAAAGACTTAGGTCTTTTAAAATCAAAGGTTGCAGGGAAACGGAAATACTGCGGCGATCTATCACTTCCATTGGTCCCTTTTGCAAGCAAGCAAAAACTTTTTCTATACGAAAAGCGTACAGTGGTTCTGCCAGGTAATAGCAAATAAAGTATGGTATGTAGCTTTGACCTAGCTCATTCAAAATATCATTGTACAACCAACCGAATAACCACTGTTGTGTAGAGATTTGAAGAAGATAAATAGCACGGAAACTAGAGCTTTTCTGCTCCTCGTCTTGCCAGTACCTATAAACGACTTGTTTGAGAAAAACCTGTTGAATCTCTAAAGGAACCGATCCACTGGCCAGGAGATGAAAACCTACATCGGCAAAGTGGGTATAAACAAGTTGGTTGATAGGCAAATCTATAGTTAATGACATTGAGAACAAGCATTTAGATAAAGAGTGTAAACGATAGGAAGTGTAAACAAATTTTCAAAGGTTAGGCTGTTGGGAGTAGACGATACAAAAAAGTTTATAAGTAGGATTTAGCATAAGATAAAAATAAAAAAATTGTAATCAACATTTAGGAATATTTTTACAAATTAAAAAATCTAATACTAATATAAAATTTTTGTACTTTCATTAGAAAATTTTATGCTCTTATCATTTCAATACTAACTATTAATTCATTTTCTCAGATTATTGAGAAATCAAATTGCAGAATAGCTTTATCAAGCTACTATTTTGTTGTTAGCTTGTTTTGTAATGGTTTGTTGTAAATATTATTCACATTATTCAATCATCTCCTTTTTGTTCAAGAACTAAATTGTTAAATCATTTTTTAAATCTAGCGGACCCATTCTACTTTTAGTTGATTTTGGACTGCGAGGAATCTCAGTTAGTTTATGGCATAATGAACTACTTAAATACACTGGTATCCTCACAGAGTCATCAGTATGGAAACATAAAAGTATGGATCAGCAAAAGCAAAGAAAGTATGTAATTCAAGGCGATATATTAACCTTTCTTAGAGGGTTAATTATTGGCAAAGTCCTGACACTTATAGTTATTACTGGGCTCTTCTGGTGGTTAGTGCGACCAAGCTTATTGGTTCGTAGTAACGCTGAGTCTTCTTCTAACAAAAGTGCAGAGAATACCTCAGAAGCTCAGTCAACTTTTCAGACAGTTGCTGATGTTCCGATCAATACATTTAACTATGGTGGTAGTACAACCTGGGTACCTATTCGACAAATAGTCGATTCTCAGATCCAGAGTGCTCGTCCTGAGCTACAGCTACATTATGTACAGCCCAAGAATGATCGCCTTAGTTCTAGCACAAGTATTCGCATGCTGCTCGATGGACAACTAGACTTTGCTCAGTCTTCTCGTCCTCTATTGGCCGAGGAGTTAGCTATGGCCAAGCAGCAAGGCTTTAGCCTTGAGCAACGTCAGGTTGGCATGGATGGAATAGCGGTAGTCGTTAACCCATCACTCAAAGTAAAAGGCTTAACCATTGACCAATTAAGGCTGATTTATTTAGGGCAAATTACCAATTGGAAACTTTTAGGTGGACCAGATTTATCCATCACTCCTTTCTCTCTGTCTTCTAAGGATGCAGAGATAGAAATATTATCTGGTGGCAACAAAGACATAAAAAAACCAGCCTTTAGCTCTAATGTCCAATATGTTAATTCCATTACAGAGGGATTACGCCAAGTTAACAAAACCCCTGGTAGCATATATTATGCTTCTGCTCGTGCAGTCGTGCCTCAATGCAGTGTGAAACTTTTGCCACTAGGTCGCACTGCCACTAAGATGATCCCTCCCTACCGTGAACCCCTAGTAACGCCTCAACAGTGCCCAAGTCAGCGTAATCAGCTCAATGTTGACTCTATCAAGAATGGCAGCTATCCCTTAATCACTAGCTTGTTTGTCATTATTAAGCACAACAAAGCTCAAGAACAGCAAGCAGGTGACACCTACGCCAAACTTTTACTCACTGATCAAGGACAAAAGGCAATTGAGCAGGCTGGGTTCGTAGGAGTTAACGAGGGAAAATAAGAGATATTCGCCGTTAGACTTGAGTTGTCAAGAAAGCCGCATGCCATACCATCTACCAAATAAAGATAAGCAAAATTGTAAGCGTTAAGTTGCTGTGCAACGTACAAGAAAGTTTTACGAAAATCCGGCGAACCCACACAGTCAATTACCCCTGCCTGCCTTCGGGTGAGGTAGGGGCTGTTAATAGGGTGACAGTTTCTCAAAGTGTTCGGAGTGTATCTGAAAAAGAAATCTACTTCGTGTACCAATGAAGGGTTAGTTTTTATCAGAAAAGTTATGCAATTGAGAAATTGGGTAACGACAGTAGTAATAGCTTCTTCCTTGCTAACAACCTGGGTCATAGCGTCCTTTGCAGTCAATGCTATCACCTCCTCTGAGCAGAGAGCCTCCAAACCTATTGTCGTCAGTCATGCTGAGTTCGGGCTTTTTAAAGTTGACAATCATAATAAAGTAACTTTTACTCCTACAACAAAAGTGCCATTAAATGAGGGAAGTCAATATGGATGGCGGATTCAGCTTAAGGAATACCATGGTGAAGTGACATGGCGAGAAGTCCTGCGATTGCCAAAACTGCCAGAAAGTTGGAGTACGGATAATGGGGAAAACTTCTCAATCGCCACAGATGGAGCTCAAGGAATAACTACACGCACACAATCAGCAAAAAATGGTTTCATCCAAAACCGTTGGACTGTCCTTCACGGCGACCCAACTGGTAAGCATACAATAGAAGTCTACATTGCTGATCATCGTATTGCTTTTTTCGAGTTTGAAGTGATTCCAGTCAAGAAGTCAAATTTAAGACATCCACGATACACCGCTGCTTTGTGACCTCTACCTATTGTTGTCCCTCCAATTTCGGCGGGACTACAGAAGGTTAGATACACACCCTGAAGTCAACCTTTATTTTGTAATTTTAAAAACATCAAAAAATATTTACCTTATGGCTAGCAAAACTATATTTCCTATCAATAGACCATTTTTAGTCATTGGTTCAAGTGGTTCAGCAGTTACAGAAATGCAAAAATTGCTGAATCAACGGCTCTTAGAATTACCGTATTTTCAACATGAGGTTGCTGTTACAGGTTACTTTGGTCAAAATACTCTAGTTTTGGTCAAGTATCTCCAGTGTCTTGTATTTTTGCCTGTCGATGGTATTGTTGGACCCAAGACTTGGGCTTACTTGTGCGAAGGAGTGAGTAGCTTACCACAACTCAGTTTAGGGAGCACTGGTTCATTTGTAAAAGCTGTGCAAGAGGAACTCAAAAGTATTCACTATTATCGTGGTGCTATTGATGGTCACTTTGACTCAAACACAGCCTTGTCTGTCCAAGCCTTTCAAACATCTCGTCAGCTCATAGCTCATGGCATTATTGAAATTCAGACTTGGACTGAGTTAATCAACTTAGACACCCATATCCAGCAGTGTCAGATCAACTAAGGATTTAGGAAGAGGTCCTCGTGTTAACTTCCCGCTAATGTGGTGGCAGTGCAGAGCGAAAATCAATAGGAAGTTTCACAATGGTATTACAAAGCGTCCTTTTGGATATAGATGGAACCCTTGTTCTCAGTAATGATGCCCATGCTCAAGCCTGGGTAGAAGCATTTGCTGCTTTTGGTTATGAGGTAAAGTTTGACCAAGTTCGACCTTTAATTGGGATGGGAGCTGACCACATCATTCCTAAGTTTGCACCAGGACTTTCCGGCAAGGAAGGAAAGGGAAAGGAAATTGCCGATCGCCGCAAAGAGCTGATTATCAATAAGTTTAAATCTAGTCTTGAGCCTGCTCCTGGTGGAAGAGAACTTATATTAAAAATGCGCTCTAATGGGTTGCGTTTAATCATTGCTAGTTCGGCATCAACTGAAGAGCTTTCTGTTTTATTGAAAGCTGCACAAATTGATGATCTTCTAAGTCAAGATGATGCAATCACCTCAAGTGATACTGATGCTTCTAAACCAGATCCTGATCCTGTAGCAGCTGCTTTGAAGAAGCTAAAAATGCCGCCTGAGCAAGTGGTGATGTTGGGTGATACTCCTTATGATATTGAGTCTGCTGGAAAAGTAGGGGTTGGGGTGATTGCGTTTCGTTGTGGTGGCTTTGATGATACTCAACTCAATGGTGCGATCGCCATCTATAACGCTCCTGCTGACCTGCTGGCACACTACGAGCATTCACCTTTAGCAAGCTAAATTTTCTTTTTTGAAATCTTAATGTTCATAGCTATTTTCCTATGAGCTAAAAATGTCTATCACGTAAGTTTTTCGTAGGCAGTGACCGCCACAGCAGTAAATTATACCTAGTAATTTGGAACTTTCATAAATGAAATAGGACTGCTATAGGATTGCTATATAGTAGTCCTATTTCATTTGTGAGGTTTGAGAAACCGGGTTTCTGTGGTTTGGAATTTTCATAAATCAAATAGGACTGCTATAGGATTGCTATATATCTCACAAAATTATTTTTTCTGAATCTTAAAAATTAACATAAATACCGTCATCAAGAAAAGATACATTTTTACTTTATATAAGACTTTTATAAGTTAGATACTCATCAACATAGAAGTGCATAAAAATACATATTGAAATATACAAAAATAACTAGTATTATTTACCTCAAATTCTAGGAAATGAGCAAATTATGTATCTTTTCCCAGAAAGCCTAAAATTACCATCACAAAAATATGAACGGAACTTGGCAAGAAATAACCGCCAGTCTGCACTATGGTAATGTGTCACTCAAAGGACAACAAATACTAGCCCAAGCACCACAAACTGCACCGCTTAATCAAGGTGTGGTGGTAAGTGGGAACTATGGGCAGCAACTTCTTGCACAGTTGGTTAATTTTATTCCCACTTTGCTTGCTGCAGTGGTGATTCTATTGATCGGCTTGGTGATTGCAGCGATCGCATCTGCAATTGTGCGGGGAATCCTCAACCGTACTAACATTGATAACCGGATTGCGGCTGGGGTTATAGGCCGTCCTGAAGACAGAGAATTGCCTCGAGTAGAAAACTTAATCTCTGGCTTTGTCTTTTGGATTATTGTCCTACTGACTATCGTTGCCGTTTTGCAAGCACTAAATTTGCCAGCGGTTTCTCAACCCTTCAACACTTTCCTCGAGCAAGTGATTGGATATCTACCCAGGGTGGTGAGTGCGGCTATCCTGTTTGCTATCGCCTGGGGGATAGCCACAATTGTCAAGTTCGTGACAATACGGGGACTGCGTGCATTAAGGTTGGATGAGCGATTAAGTCCGCCACCTAGCATTGATACACCTTCTACTTCAAATCAATTGCCTCTAAGTGAAACGATTGGCAATGCTCTTTATTGGTTCATTTTGCTACTATTTCTGTTGCCGATTCTGAATGCTCTTGCTCTAAATCAAGCGCTACAACCAGTACAGGTTCTGATCACAGAAATTCTCGCAATTCTACCAAATATCCTAGCAGCCTTACTGATTGCTGCTGTGGGGTGGTTTCTTGCTACCTTAATCCGACGGATTGTAACAAATTTGCTAGCGTCAGCAGGAGTTGATCGGCTAGGTACCCAGTTTGGGTTACGGCAAACAACCCCTGGACAATCACTTTCAGGAATCATTGGCACGATTGTTTATGTATTAATTTTGATTCCTGTTGCGATCGCCGCACTTCATGCTTTGCAAATTGATGCTATTTCTGTACCAGCGATCGCAATGCTGCAACGAATCCTCAACACTCTCCCTGCCATTTTCGCAGCGGTGATTGTGTTAATCGCAGCTTACTTTATTGGCAGATTTGTAGCAGAACTTGTCACTAATATTCTCACTAGTATTGGCTTCGACAACATTTTTTCTATTCTTGGTTTACCACCAAGGGTGAGACGAACCACAGAACCAGATGTCACTACTTCTGTATCCACAATTCGTACACCATCAGAAATTGTTGGCATTGTGGTATTTGTCGGTATCATGCTCTTTGCCACAGTCGCCGCTGTTGATATTTTAGACATTCCAGCACTAACAGCATTGGTCAGTGGTCTAGTCGTGATTTTTGGCAGGATTTTGGCAGGACTGATCGTCTTTGCTGTGGGACTGTTCCTCGCAAATTTGGCGTTTAACATCATCACCAGTTCAGGCGATCGTCAAGCTCTCATCTTAGGACAAATTGCACGCATAGCAATTCTTGCCTTTGTCAGTGCAATGGCGTTACAGCAAATCGGTATTGCTAGCAGTATTGTCAACTTGGCGTTTGGATTGTTATTGGGTTCAATCGCAGTCGCAATTGCCCTTGCTTTTGGCTTAGGCGCACGCGACATTGCCGCACAGCAGGTGCGAGAATTGCTTGCTGCTTTTAGAGGCGATCGTACCCTACCACCTAACGTTTAACCCATAACTGATACCGTTTCACGATAAACCTGATACCTCAGAAGACATGGAAAGGGATTGGTATCAAGAATTGTGTGAAATGGTATCAACATCTGATTAATACCCTAGATACTATACACTTGAGAGAACTGAGAAACGAACTTGCTCAACCCAATTGTGCAAATCACCTGTATTCAAGCGATAACTTAAAGGATGAGCAATTAACCGCGCCGTACTTGCGAACAAGGTTTCAATTTCAATCAAACCATTTTCGCGCAATGTCCGTCCCGTAGAAACTAAGTCCACGATCGCCTCAGACATACCTGTAATTGGTCCTAGTTCCACTGATCCATACAGAGGCACAATTTCCACAGGTAGATCCAGACTGTGGAAAAATTCCCAAGCGCAATTTACATATTTAGAAGCCACTCGACCATGAGGGGGCAATTGTAATGCTGAACGGTAAGCACTGGATTCCTTAACTGCCACTGACATCCTACAGTGCCCAAATTTTAAATCGACCAAGTGAGCAACTTGTGGCTTTTTCTCTCGTAGCACATCGTACCCGACAATGCCCAGTTGTGCTTGACCATATTCTACATAAACTGGTACATCCTGTGTTCGCACCAACAGACCTTTCGCCTTGCCACTAGAGTCGAGAATTTGAAGTTGACGATTACCTGAATCCAAGAAAGCACTAAAGTCCAACCCAACAGATTGCAGTAGGTTGATGCTATTTTTGAGAAGTTCCCCTTTTGGCAGTGCGACAGTAAGCATATAGCAATGTGTTAGATTTTAAGTTGAGGAGGACATGAGCGTGAGTAGCTTCCCTGACTCAAGTCAAGTGTCCTTAAGATTAATGGATAGCGGTGAAGTCTGTAAGATATTCAGTTTAAATTATCTGCGTCCATTTGCGGTTAAAATCCAAAATTGTTATGAAAATTTTGGTAGTTGATGATGAAGTTGAGCTCACTGATCCTTTGAGTCGTGTGTTGATGCGTGAAGGATACAGTGTTGATAAAGCTTATGATGGAATACAAGGCTACAAGTATGTAGAAGCTGGCAGTTACGATCTACTCATCCTAGATTGGATGTTGCCAGGGAAAACAGGGTTAGAGATTTGTCAAGAATTGCGAGACCAAGGCAAAACTACACCTGTCTTATTTCTCACCGCCAAAGATACGTTAGACGACCGAGTAGAAGGTTTGGATGCTGGTGCTGATGACTACTTAGTCAAACCTTTTGAATTAAGAGAGTTACTAGCACGAGTTCGTGCGTTGTTACGTCGTGCTGCTTCCCAAACTCTTTGCACAATAAGCCCCAAGCTAACCGTAGCTGATTTAGAACTTGATTGCGAAAATCAAGTAGCTTATCGCCAAGGACGGTTAATAGAACTATCGGAAAAAGAAAGCCAGTTGCTGCAATACTTCATGGAACACTCAGAACAACTACTGACTCACACCCAGATTCTGCAACATTTGTGGAAAGAAGGTGAACAGCCTAGTAGTAATGTCATAGCAGCATTAATTCGCCTTCTACGGCGCAAAATTGAAGTAGCTCATGAAACACCATTGATTCATACTGTATATGGAAAAGGCTACCGTTTTGGCAAATCTTCAATTTGACTTTGCATTTTTTCTCGCAATTCTTGTGCTTTTCTATAAGCAACTGAACGCCCTTGATTTGTTGAACCAGCCTCTAACCCTTCTGATAAATCAGGTTCCGTCAAAGGTTGAATAAAGTAACGTAGGCGACTATGGTTTGCCCAAATACCCATTGAAGGAAAGAGAATAAATAGCAGCATCAAAGGCGATAAAGGCAAAAAAGGCAATTTTAACAGCCTTTGCAATTTTTTAAAATTTAAACTCCATGGATGTAAATTCTCATTTCCCACGCAAACAACAGGTAATATTGGGACTTGATAACGTTGGCTCAACTGCATAAAGCTCAAATCAAACTTTTCTAACTGATAACGTCTTCGCCAACCTTTTCTTGGTCCTCGTAAACCTTCTGGAGCATACAGCAAAATTGTACGTTTTTGTATAGCTGCCTCAAAATCAGTTAACTCTGCTCTCACTGCACCTAAAACCTGTGACCAACCAGGTGGTAACCACCAAACTATCCAAGGATGATCAAACAACGATAAACCAGCTAAGGGTTGCACTACCCACCCTCTCGCTTTATTTAACAAGTAGCTTAATACCAAAAAATCCCAAGGAAAACACATCCCTGCATGATTCATTGCCACAATCATTGGTCCAGTCTGTGGCAAATTTTCAATTTGTTGCAATTCACCCGAAAAATAATATTTAACAATTGGTGCAAGCACCTCTTGGGCAAATGCTTGTTGGTAATGTGGGTTAAACTCTTCAGCTTTGGTGCGTGGTGAACGACAACCAAGACGCAACCAGCGAAGCAGCAATGCTAAATAGAAGCCACCAGGGATTAAAAATAACCCATACTCTAACCAATTCCATCCATCAGGATCTTTGTGATAGCGTTGCCAGTGGCGATTAACTAAAATCAACCATCCAGGGGGATACCACAAACACAACCAATCAAACCAGCTAAATTTGTAACTTTCGCTCGATGCTTGTTCCAACCCAGGATTCAATAATTCTTTAGAGTTTTGCTTACTCACTATCAATCGAGCGTAGTTTGTAACAATTCAATCTTAGTGAGATTATATTAGCTGAATATTCTTCTCATCGACCTCTTACTTTAGAAGGAAAAATGATCTGTTATGAACAGCAATTAGAGTACAGCAAACAAAGTTATATTAATATATGTCCCGTTTTGGCAGATTTATTTTTGTAGTGCGAGCATCTTACTCGCTGAATATATCACGTGAGGGAGACGTGAGTGCAAAGCACACGCTTCGCGAACGCACTACTTTATGGGAGCACTGTAGTGAATACCAGCTTGTTTAAATCTGTGCAAAGCTTCACCTAAGCGATCGCACTCAGCAATCAAGCTGATCCGTACATATCCCTCACCTCCAATACCAAAGGCATTTCCAGGAGTGACCACTACTCCAGTTTTTTGTAAGACATTGAGAGCAAAATCTGTGGAACTAACCCCATGAGGACAAGGAACCCAAAGATACATCGTTGCCTTAGTTTTGTTCAACTGCCAACCTAATTGTTCAAGTCCCTGAATCAGAAAATCCCGACGGGTACGGTAACGCTGCTGTACTTCTTGTAAATACTCATCAGGTAGTTGCAAGGCTGTTTCTGCTGCTGTTTGTAAAGCTGCAAAAATACCATAATCTAAATTGGTTTTGAGTGTTCGTAAACCTTGAATAATGTGACGATTACCTACAACAAAACCGACTCGCCAACCTGCCATGTTATATGTTTTAGACATAGTGTGAAATTCCACACCAATATCCTTTGCACCATCAATTTCTAACAAGCTAGTTGGTTGATAGCCATCAAAAGCTAATTCGGCGTAACACAGATCATGAACAAGTAAGATTTCGTATTTACGAGCAAAGGCAACAATTTCTGTAAAAAATTCACGAGGCGCAGTTGCAGCCGTAGGATTGCTAGGATAATTGAAATAAAGTATCTTTGCTTGTTCTGCAACCGCGTCAGGAATTGCAGCCAAATCAATTAACCAGTCATTTTCAGCCGTCAATATGAGAGGGTGAACCTTACCCCCAGCAATGACCGGACCTCGAAAATGAGCGGGATAAGCAGGAGAAGGAACCAAAACTAGGTCACCAGGATTAATATAGGCGATCGCTAAATGAGCCAACCCTTCTTTAGAACCAAGTAGAGGCAGAGCTTCGCTATCTGGATCTAAATTCACTCCATAACGACGATGATACCAGTTAGTGATGGCACGCCGAAAACTCGCCGTACCTTCAAAAGGAGGATAGCCATGATTTGCTGGGTTTTGCAAAGCTTTGATTGCCGCTTCTACCACTGGTTGTGGTGTGGCACCATCAGGATTTCCCATTCCTAAATCGATTAAATCCAGCCCCTGTTCCCGTGCTTTAGCCTTAAGTTCATCTAGCCGGGCGAAGACATAGGGTGGTAGTTTCTGTATGCGTTCAGATGGGGCGATCCAATTTAATGTCATTAAAAACTTATTCTCCCTTCTCCTTAATAACTGATGTTAAGCTTGATTGGGCGTGATTCCCTTCTATTGGTGCACTAGTGGACACCATTGCTGCCATGAGCTGTTCTAACGCCACTTTAAACGGTAACCTGTGGATGTCAGAGTGAGGAGCCAAGGTCACTTCAGCAGCTTGTTGTAATTGATTGAGCGTGATATTGCCCAATCCCAAATCACCTAAACTTTTTGGTAATCCAATCTCTGCATAAAACTTTAACAACTGTCGCCGTGCAGCAGTTGCCAGCTGATTGCCTAGGATCATTTCTTCTAAACGCAATTGCACCAAGATTCCATAGGCGACTTTTTCACCATGAATACTGGCACCAGAAGAAATTTGTGTTAACCCATTATGCACTGCATGGGCAGCCACAGTGCGACACTGTGCTCCGCCTAATCCTCCAATAACACCAGCAAGTAAAATATTGGCATCTACGACTTCTCGCCAAACCTCGCTACCAGGTGCTTGCAAAGCCGCAGCAGATTTTTGAAACAAAATATCTCGCAAAACTCGCGCTTGTTGCACTGCGGCAATAATTAAGGTTTGTTCTGAGTGTCCGCTGCTGACTGATGCTTCATACCACTTGGCGATCGCATCTCCAATTCCAGCAACAAGTGTACGTTGTGGCGCAGTTTGAATGAGATCATAGTCCAGTATAAGTAAATCGGGACAACGGGGAAGGGCCACATCGTAGCGAAATGCTCCTTGATCAGAATAAACATTCGATAGAGCAGTCCAAGCAGCACAGGTAGCTGCTGAAGTAGGAATAGTCACGACTGGCAGCTGCAACTGCTGTGCAACTAATTTAGCTGTATCTAGTGCTTTACCACCACCTATACCAACAACGACATCAGCTTTATGTTCCGTTGCCACCTCACGTAACGCTGCTAAACTTGCTTCACTACAATCAGGAGCATAGGAAGCTTGGGTAAAATCTAATTGTCTTTTCGCTAAAACTGCTTGCAGACTCTTCTGGCTCACACCAAGAGTCTTTCCTCCCACTATCAAAGGACGATTGCCTAAACTGGCAACTGCTTGTGATGCCTCTGTCAATATTTGGGAACCACGGATGACTTTTGCTGGAGCTACCGTCAGCGCGGATAATAGGCTAGGAGTTTGGGTAGACAACACTTCTACTGATTGATTAGTCATAGAAATAAAATTACAAATGGCTCTTCCAAAGTATTTAGAAGGCTCGTTAATATAATGTGCAATCTGTTACATTCCACACTGAAAGGCTCTTTAACTTTTAAATTTTTCTAAAATAATTGTTGTGGTTTTCTATCCTAACAAAAATTAATAAATACTGTATCACTCTACACGAAAATTTTTTCGAGCAGGACTTATGCGGGTTTAGTGAGCAATTTAATACAGCAAATAGAGGCATAGGGCATAGGACATAGGATAAAGAGTCTGTCTCCTTCCCTTCCCTTCCCTTGTCCTCCTTGTCCCCCTTGTCCTCCCTGTCCTCCCTGTCCTCCTTGTCCTCACATTAAATCTGTCATCCCTTCGACTGTGGCAGTAGGGCAAATCGCTCTTCATAAATCTCGCTCACCATTTGTGGATCTTCGCGATTAGCGAGCGATCGCTTGAGTTGACCCAGGTAAAGCGGTACAGAAACTCCTGGTTCTGGATGGATAACTGTACGTGCTCGAATAGTTAAATTGTTCTCTTCCCGACTACCAAGACGACCATAGGAATATAGATCACTAGCTGCTTGACGTAAAGTTGCTTCTAATTGTGAAGGGGAAATTGGGGTTGAGGGAATAATAACCGCTTGTGTTCCCCCATTGTCATAAACCAGGTGATACCGTACTGCTCCAGGAATGACAGTGCGAGATAGGGGTGCTAAAGAGAGCGCAAACAGACCACCCGTTAACACCAACATAAAACCAGTTGTCCCTACCAACCGAAAACGAATGCCCCATTTAAAAATAAAACTTAAGAGTGTTAGGGCAGCAAAAACTAAAGTCGCAATACCCATCCACTGGGTGTATTGAAGAAAGTCAGATGTTGTGAGCATAAGAGTTGGCAACTTTATGTTAATAGATATTTATTGATTATCCTGAGATTTTAATTACTTTGCTCAGCATCTCAATGAACATATTTTACCATCAATTTTTAGCTACCTGATGAATCATCTCCACATAGCTAGGACATAATCGCTCCCAGCTAAAATGTTCATATATGAAGCGATGACGCTGATAATATTTAGATTTATCCCCCTCTTCTGCCACTACTTTGCAAATCAATTCTGCCAAACTTCCTGATTTTGTGAAGTCACCAAAATATCCTTCATTTCCAAAAGTAAAACGGGTAACAGAATAATCATGAACCAAGCAGGGTAAGCCATGAGACATTGACTCTAAAAACACCCTTGCTAACCCTTCGCTGAGGGATGCTAACACAAAAATATCTGCAACTTTGTAGTAGTCTGCAACCTCATGAGACAATACTGTTCTGGCATGAAAATTTTCAGAGCCCAATAAGCTGTTACCAAGTTTGATAATTTCAGGTGAATTCCCATCCTGTTGACCCACTAGCAAAAGATAAGGTCGTGGTTCTGGTAAACTGGCGACTTCTTGAATTAAATAATTCATACGCTTATGGCTTCTACTGATATTTCCTACTGAAAGAATCAGAGTTTTTTTCTCAGGTAAGCCTAGTTTATTTCTCAAAATCTCTCGTTCATCTGAGGGCAGAATCTGTAATTTAGAAGGTATGTCAGATCCAGCAGTTACTAAACTCTGCTTGTGAGCAGGTATCCCTGCGTTTAAAGCATTCTGAAAATGGATTGGTGCGACTTGTTGTATGTGGTCACAGTTAGCAAAAATGGGAGCCTCTGGTCGGAGTGGACCCGCATTACAAAAGAGTAATTTATAGTTTTGATTAGTGACGCGTCGCCAGTGCGCAAGTAGATTGCCAATGTCGTTATCACTAAAATAAATTACATCTGGCCGTTCTCTTTGTATATATGGTAGAAGGCTGAAAAAAAATGATATTTGTTCAATTAAGTAGGCACTACTCTTAGTGTACTTAGCTAGTCTACAAGCTATTCTTGTATTACGAGGAAAATTCCATAAAGGAATCTCTTTTTCTCCTAACTTTCCTCCACCTTTGAAAAGAGTTATATCTAAAGAAGGTTGTTGAGAGAGAACACGAAATGCTTGCTCGGTAAAAGACTCATACCCACGCATGATGTGACCGAGACCTGTGCATATAAGAAATACTTTATAATGCATGATTTTTTTTAAATAAAATTTTAATAAGACTGTAGTCTTTATAATAAAATTTAAAATTTTTAAGTGTTTGAATTTTTAAATAGAAGTAGCGGCAGTAAAAACCTATAATTTGATTGATTTTACAGTTGATTTTTTCCAAAATTGAATATCGACGGTACTCAATTGCTTCATGCTGTCGAAAATATATCAACGTTTTCTCTATGGTTGCTTGTCCTTTTTTAATTTTCTGTTTTTCTACCCAATCCTTAAAGTAGACAAAACTAGTCATTTCATCCCATCGAACAGTCAACTCTGCCTTAGCAGCAGCTAATCCCATCGCATAACCTTCTGCACCATAAAAACCGTTCAACTCACAGTAATGCGCAATGGTTTCCCAATGTTTAATAAATTCAATTTCACGTCCATCTTGCTTTGTCACTACAAATAGCATTTCCATAACAAATTGGACACTAGGGCCTTCTAAAGCCAAATTGAGTTTTTGTGAAATCTCGCCTAAAACCTCTAACTCTCTTATTCTCTTTCTTTTGTACAATGTATCGACAGAATTAATATATATCTCATTATGCTTGGCAATACTAGAACAACTTCTAGCTGTTATGCCAGGAAGCCATTTTATATCTGCTGAGAACGGAGCCAATATTCTAATATCTGCATCAACAAACATGCAAGTATTAAATAGGGATAATGCCTTAGCAATGACAAATCTTTTATCGTGATAACAACCAATGCTCTGTTGTCGATGTTTAAATGCTAAGACATGAGGATAATCAATAAAATCCTGTGGTTCATCTGTTAAGATTATCAAAGATATGCCTGGTGAATGTTTAGCAATATCTTGAGCTAGTAGACAAGCATGAGAACGATATCTGGTACCCAATGCTAAGGTACAGAAAGAAAAATTTTGGTGATTTGTATACATTCACAATAGAGTAATTGACTACAGTGATATCACTTAATCTCAAAATTTTAAAAAAGGGCATCTATAAAGAGATGCCCGTCATGTAGGAAACTACTCAATAAGGAGAGTTCCCACACCTTCCCAACAATCAGCAACAGTAAATATTCACCTTTGTAGATGTAGAGTGGAACCCACTTACGCTCAAAAAAGTGAATATAGTAATTTTATTAACAGCAAATCATAGCTACCGCAGTGTATACACTGAAAATTTCTGGGAGTTATTCTTAGTTTGGGTAATTACTATGAAAATGAGTCAAATATCTATTGGTGATTACCTGCAGTCCGAAAACTATAATTGTAGGAATACGCGACTCCAGAGATAGCAGATAACGTTATCCATGAAAGCGAATTTAATCGCAAATCATATAGGCTCACGTCTACTGTGTTAAATAACACCAAACAGACAAAAACTACAAGATAACTGAAAAATATCAATCTGTTTTCTATATCTATCAATTTGGGCTTTTGCAGTAGTTTGACACCTGTCATAAACACCCAACCAGCTAAGCCACAAAATAAAAGAGTTGCTGGAACTCCAGTCTCAGAAAATAGCATCAAAAATAAGTTATGAGGATGACCTAACCACTCATGTGTTTTTGCTAAATAGAGGGGAGTAAAATTGCGTAGCCCCCAACCAGTCCAAGGATGCTGCTGAGTCAAAGACCAAGCAAATTCCCACTGATTTGTGCGGAGTGAGGCTGCTGCCCTGTGAGGAAAAAGTTGGTCATTGAGCCGTGCCCAAAAGAAAACAGGAACGACCTTGCGAAACAATTGAGCAACTGGTAAAGGGGCGAAAGCAGCCAAAAGTGTGCTAGCCGTAACACCAGCAACACCAGCAATCAAAATCCGCCAGCCTTGATAAATTGCATAGACCAAACAAGCAAAAACTGCGATCGCCCAAGCATTACGAGAGTCAGTCAAAATCAATGCTGCAAAATCAGCAATCACCGCTATGGTCACGAATAAGAAGGGAAAATGAACAGATAGAGGGGAGCTTTTGATATTTCTTCTGAACTGCTGATAGGTTTCTATCCATAGCCCTAACCCTAGGACGAAAACTATCATGAGATAACCAGCCAAGGTATTAGCGTACATAAAAACGGAAGCCATACGACTTGGAGGATTTCCGCCAGGGAGGATAACCCAACCAAAGACAGCAAGAACACTTTCCCATTGCTTTGCACTAGCCCAACCCCAAAATAACTGTCCTAAACCAATGACGACCACTGGTACGGAAGTTGTCACTAAAATCCAAGACACATGACGTAACTGTGCCATGGTCTGAATTAGGATGCTATATGCGGCGAAAACGAAAAAGTAGGGTAAAAAATTAAATAAGCCAACAAAAGCTGCTGTTTTGTCATAGGCAAGACAGCAAGTGAGAATCAGTAACAAACTTAAAACACCAAATCCTATGTTTTGGGGACGGCGGATCATGATGCTATACCGTCGTAACCAAGTGACTACGACTGCCGAAATTAGACCGACTAGCCCTAACAAAGGACTTAAAGGGAAGATGAGCAGTCCTACTTGGAAAAGGTTCCACGGCAATTGCAACCGAGGATCAGAATGTCGCCAAGAAGGAAATTTGTCATTTGTCATTAGTCCTTTGTCCTTTGTCCTTTGTCAGAGTGTCTTTTATCATTGTTCAGTTGTTTTTCTTTTCCACAGGCTACTTAATTAAGAAACTGATTAATGACATACGACAAAGGACTAATGACTATGAGATTAGGCAAGCTCCCAACATTCTGCACGGGTGAGGCGAATTTGCGCTAAAGCAAAAATGGTAGGTATGATGCGACCGTAGTTAGTGGCGATCGCTCTCCATCCCAAATCTGCGAAAAACCAAGCCCACATGACTGGTCCTACAAAGGTAAATACACTGCGAACTATCCCATAACGAGCTGCACTCACGGCCATACCATCTCGTGCCACCTGTAGTGCTACGTAGTTTTGAAACTGTGTAGTCACTGCTGCACTACCTTGGACAACAGCTTCTTTGGCAACTTGATAGGTAGCAAAATGCATTGCAAATTGACGGGCAAGTTGTTTAAGCAATAATGGCTGAATGATTGTAGTAACAGCCACTGCACTACCACCTTTAACAAGTAGCCCTAGAGGGTCACGCTGTAATGAAAGTGGTAATGGTTCTTTAAGTTCAGAATTAGCAAGTTGACGCTGTATCCGCACATTCAACTTTTGCTTATCTTGTTCCGGCAATTTTTTCCAGACTTGACCCAAAAGATGCAAAAACACTTCTGCTTCTAAATCAACTGTTGTCAGAGAAGCAGAGTATTGAATTTTGAGATACTTACAGACTTGAATGAGAGCTTGTCGATAAGTGACCTGGCTTGTGCGTCCTCGCAACACCGTCATTCCATCTGCTGCTAAAAAGCGAAATCGTTCTTCTAGAGAATCTAACCAAGCTTTACGACTTTGACTTTGTACTTCTATAGGTTCAGGTGTATGAACATAGTCTAGAGGATTGAACTTACGACTAAACAGAATTGCTGTCAGGTCTTGCAATTCATCTTCAGTTGCCAGTTCGAGTGCCGCCCTTAATTCATCCAATTTCCCTTCCTCCCTTCCATGCAGCTTTCTGTACCTTATTCTACTATTAGCTTTTAAGAGTCAGTAGTAATTATTTGGTCTGTTGTTTATAGTCAATGAGTTATAACTCATGTTACAACCAGTCAGTTATAAATTATGTTCTATGATGCTAATGCTGACATGGGGTATTGACTAGGTCTAGCAGTCAACTCGGATTAGGTATTTGATGCTACTTTAGAAAAGCCCTTTGTTGCACGTACGCTAGACATATAGGGCTTTTCGTCTACTGCATTACTGCTCCTTAATGTGTTCTAATGCATCAGGTTTGTGAGCCGCTTGTTTTCCTGTTTTGTCGCTTTTAACCTGGTACTCTGGATTATCTTCTGAAGCCGCTACATGATGTCCCTTGATCTCCGTAGGTGAGGTAAGTTTCTTTTCTACTTCCCCAGTGGTTTCTCCGTTGGAAGTCTTCCACTTAACATGGTCGCCTTTTTTAAATTCTTCAGTCACGGGTTTTGTCCTATTTGATGTTTTTTCTGCGTTTATTTTGGAAAGAATGTCAGCAGAATTAATCAGTCAATTGACAGAAAACAATCAGACTTAAAGTTGGCGAATACCCCTTTCTAAACCTTGACAAACACCAGTCAGAAAATCTAAATCCAAAGTGGCAATGGTATCGCTAGCCTTGTGATAATGAGGATTCCTCATAGAGGCTGTATCTGTCAGCATCATTGCTGGATAGCCCTGATCCCAAAAGTGAGCGTGATCGCTGAGTCGAGTTTGTGGAAGTATTAAGCCTTTATTAGGGACTGGTAGCCACTCGCTTGGA
>Ga0070738_10002976_pt1 | contig 23900 bp, 24 predicted proteins | sample Coa_R2_2_FD_66446 | JGI IMG/M metagenome (GOLD analysis project Ga0070738, IMG submission 66446) | Surface soil microbial communities from Centralia Pennsylvania, which are recovering from an underground coalmine fire - Coalmine... | ecosystem: Environmental > Terrestrial > Soil > Unclassified ... | reverse complement strand
CGACCATGTCGCCCAGGACCAGCAGCTTCTTGCCGGCAAAGCCATCCAGCAAGCTGAGCAGCCGCTGCTTGTCCACGTCGATAGCCCGAATTGTATGGAGCTAGGCGGGATGCTGGCGGCGGGCCAGGAAGATGGTCTCGACGATCACCAGCACCAGCAGGAGGAACCCCAGGTTGGTGGGCGACATGGCGCCATTCAGCTGCAGCACGGCGGCACCGGCCCAGGCCAGGCCAAACAGCAGGCCACGCCGCAGCGCGCGAAGCGCATCGATCAACGGCGAGTGCGTGCGAGGCCCGAAGGCGACGTGAACGGCCGTCCCGAGGCCGGCCGCCGCGGCCAGCAGGAAGCCGACGAACAGCTCCTCGACTCGGGTGTCCGGATCGGTGAAGAGGACCAGGAGCGCCATGCCGAGCGCCGCGAGCGCGGCGATGCACAGCGCGCACAAAGCCACGGTGGCAGGGAACGAGCGAGAATGTCGCGGCGCCTGCTCGGCGGCGGCGTCCATCATCCGGCGACCAGCTCCAGCTGCCTTTGCTCGGCCTCGAGGGCCTCCGCGGTGGCAGGCAGATCGCTGCTGATGATGCGGCCGGCGTCGAGCTGGAGGTGGTAGTCGAAGAGCTGCTCGTCGAAGGCGCGGCTGTGCGAGATCACGAAAATCTGCTCGAAGTTGGCGGCCACGGGGCCGCGCGTGAGGAGATTGACGAGGGCGTTGGTGCGCACAGCGTCGAACGAGCTGAGCGGCTCATCGAGGAAGATGAAGCCAGGCGCCGCACCCATTTCCTCGGGCAGCGTGGCCAGGGCAAAGGCCAGGCGCAGCGCCAGGGAGAACTGGTCGCGCGTGCCCCCGGAGAAGATGTCTTTAGCCTTCATAGCGCGGGCCGCCTCGTCCCACACCTTGATCTTGTACGTCTCAGGGTCGATGTCCACGTCGCGATAACGGTCGTTGGTCAGCAACGGCAGCAGCAGACTCATGTTACGTGTCGTGCTGGGCAGGACCTTGCCTACGATGTTGCGTCGCGCCAGGGTGATGATCCGGTGCGCCTGCTTGCGCAGCTGGCAGCGATGCTCGAAGTCGAGCAGCTCCTTCTCGGCCTCGGCGTAGTCCACTGCGACGCCCTGCAAGCCGAACTGATGCTCCAACGACGCCTGCTGGTCCTTCAGGGACGCCACGCGGCCGAACAGCTCGCGCTGCTCCTGCTGCAGCTGGCGTGCGCGCTCCTCCAGCTCTTCCGAGGCGGGCGGCGGACCGGCAAGCTGCTCCGGCGCGAGCGCCAGCACTTCCAGCTCCGCGCGGGCTTCGGCGGCGCGCGCCTCGGCGATGCGAAAGCGCTCGGCGCCGGCGGCGAGCGCAGAACCAAGCTCGGATGCCTGACGGCGCAGCTCCGGCTCGTCCAGCGCGGCAAGCCGATCGACGGTCGTTCGCCACAGCGCGCGGCAGGCCTCCACATCGCGCTCGACCGCGCCGGCCACAGCCTGCAGCTGGTCGCACAGGGCATCGAGCTCGTCCTCACGCTGCCGGAGACGTTCCTCCCGAAGCGCGAGATCGCTCAGGGCCTGGGCGGCCTTCTCGGCGGCGGCTAGAGCTGCTTGGCGGCTGGCACGCGCCGCCGCGGCGAGCTCCCGTGCTTCCGCTTCGGTGTTCGGCGTCTCCGGCAACATCTGCCGGTTCGCCGCGACGGCTTCCCCGTGCTCGGCGAGCTCGCGCTCCAGCTGTTGGATGGCCTGCGCCGGATTGCCCTCGTGCTCGATCTGCTCCTGGAGCTGCGCCAGCTCAGCGCGAAGACCTCGCGCCTGGCTCTCCAGCGAGCCGAGGCGCTGCCTGAGCTCGGCCGTGCCGGAACGTTCCGCGGGGCCAGCCTGAAAGGCCGTCTCGGCGGCGACGAGGGCTTGCTGCGCCTCGGCGACCGACGCCGGCACGGCATGGCCAAGCTCGGCGAGCTCGCCCTCAATGGACTCCAGCCGGCCGGGATCCTGGCCTGTGCGCAGGGCCAGCGCGCGCTCGCCTTCGCGGCGGTTCAGCTCGGGCTGGAGCGCGCCTGCCGCGGCCTCCGCCGAGGCTTGATCGTGTGCCGCCCGCTTCATAGCAAGGGCAAACCGCAGGGCTACGAAGGCCAGGACGGCCGCTACGGCCAAGCCGGCAAGCCCGAATACGCGCCCGGTTGAGAGCGCCACCAGGCCGCCGGCGAGGGCGAGGACGCCGCCCAGGCCGGCTCCCACGGCACGAGTCTGGGCCGCCTGACGCTGCTTCGCGGCCTGAGCCGCGCTGGCCTGCAGCTGTCCCAACTCCGATTCAAGCCGCGCCAGCTCGCGCTCACCCTCTTGGGCGATGAGCGCCACCTCGCGTATCTGGAGCCAGCCGCGCAGCAGCTCAAGCTGGCGCATCTGGCGCTCAGATCGCTCGGCTTCTTCCACTTCCGCTCGGCACGCCTCCAGGTCCTCCGCTACGCGGGCCAGCGAAGCGTCGCGCTCGGCATGCGCCGCGCTCAGCCGAAGGACGCGCTGGTTGGCCTCGCCGAGGCTCGCCAAATGGCGACGGCGCTGCTCCTGAGCTTCCTCCAGGCTGGCCAGCTCTGCCAGATCGGCAGCTAGAGCCTCCAGATGGGTGAGCTCTGCTTGGACCTCCGGCAGGCGGTCGGCCGCGGCTTGGGCGGCGGCCTGCTCCTGGCGCACCCGCTCGATCTCGCCTCGGGCTTCGGCGATAGACAGCAGAGCCTCTCCGGCGGAGCGGGACAGGTCGCGCACGTTCTTGAGCTGGTCGACTTCAGCCAGCCTCTGTTCCACCTGCCGCGCCGCATCGCGCAGCTCGGCCTGGCGCTGCTCCTGGGAAGCGATGCTTCGGGCCAGCTCGTCGAGCTCGCGCGTGAGACGGAAGCCGGACACGAGCTTGAGGCCGGCGTCGATCTGGTTCAGCTGGTCGAGGCTGGCCGGCAGGTCGCGCTGGATCTCGGCCAGCTTGAGCCGATCTCGCAGCTGCTGGAGCTGGTAGTCGTCATTCGTCGAGGGCTTGTAGCTGGCTTCCAGGGCGGCGAGGCGGTCGAGGTTCAGCAGACGGAGAAGGGTGTCCCGCCGCTGCTGGGCAGTCATCGACTCCAGCTTTTCGAGCTTCTTCTGCTCCACGAAGCAGGAATTCAGCAGGGCCTCGGCATCCAGGCCGAGCTCGTCCACGACGCGGCGGTTGACGCTGCTCAGGTTGGTGACGGTCTCCCGCTTGCCGCCGGCATATTCGATCTCGAGGACTGCCGTGTTGGGCTTGCCACGGTTGAGGGTGCGGCTGACGGTGAAGCTGGCGCCGTCGGTGGAGAACACCAGCTTGACCATGGCCCGCGGCGACTGGTAGTTGATGAGATCGTCGAGGCGGTTGGGCTCCTCGGTGACCAGCGCCTTGCCGAACAAGCCGAAGTAGACGCTCTCGAAGAGGGTGGACTTGCCAGCTTCGTTCAGCCCCTGGATGAGGACGCTGCCGCGCTCGGGGAAGGCCAGGCTGAGGTCATCCAGCTGCTTGAACTTGGCGGCCCGCAGGGAGTGGAGCTTGATCACAGGAGAGTCGCCTGGGGATCAGAACGCATGCAGCAGCTCCTGGCGGGCTTCTTCGAGGAGCTCGCGATTATCGGGCTCCTGCTCGATGAGCTGCTGGGCGACCAGGCTCATCTCCTCGCGCACCGAGAGGCGCACGCCTTTCCCGGCGCTCTCGAGCCGCTCGTCCAGCAATGACAGGCCCGAGGAATCGATCTCGAAGTGGAAGCAATGGTTGCTGCCCCACTGGTGCAGCTCGCGCAGCCGAAGACCCCGATAGGTCTCGCGCGTCAGCGGACCTTCGAGGGCCACCTTGACCACGGCCTCGGCGGAGACGGCCGTCTCCAGGCGGGAGCAGGCAGACTCGAACGGCTCCGCTGGGTCCAGCTCCGTGGTACGAAGGGTGACGGGCCGGTACTCCTGGCCATCGACCACCACCTTCTGTATGCGGTCGGCCCTGCCCGGCAGGAGCTCCACGTAGGCGAAGCTGGCGTCGCGCTCGGCGCCGTAGATCATGCGCTCGGTCGCGCCCGGGATCAGCACCTTCACGCGGCCGATGCCGAACTGGCGGAAGTCGTGATAGTGGCCCGCCGCCAGCAGGTCCACGCCCTCCAGGGCGGCGATAGAGGCCTTGGAGATGACGGGCTCATTGCCCTGGTCGTAGCAGGCGCCCTCAACCGAGTAATGGACCAGCATGATGCCCACGTCGGCCGCGCGCGGGAAGGCGATGCCCTCCAGCGGGTCGTCGCCGGCCATGAGCACGGGGTTGAAGCTGACACCGCCGACTGCCACCGACACGCCGTCCACGTCCACCACAACCGGCGCGGCGTCGTCGAAGCCGTCGAACATATGCATCGCCTCGAACTGCTCGTAGATGCGCTGTGGCGTCGTGCCGCCTTCAATGGTCATCATGCGCGGCGAATCGTGAGTGCCGGCGATGCCAAAGATGCGCACGCCGGCCTCTTTGAGGCGCAGCAGTTGGTGGGCGACGAAGGCGCGGTCGACGTTTCGCGGCTGTGGCGAGTCGAACAGGTCGCCGGCGTGAAGAAACAGGTCGGCCTCGGAGTCGATCGCGTAGTCCACGGCCGCCTTGAAGCCGCTGCGCAGCCAGCGGCGGCGGACCTCCAGCTTCTGTGGGGACATGCGGGCGTGGGGGCGGGAGAGGTGGTTATCGGCGGTGACGACGGCTTTGACAGGCCTCACAGAGTTGCCCTCACCTAGCCTCTCCCCTTGCGAGGGGAGAGGAACAGCCCGGTCACCATTCCTCCTCTTCGCGGACGGAGACTTTGCGAACAACGGCGATGGACTCCTCCAGGACCTTGTCCAGCTTGGAGTCCTGGCTGGCTTGCTGGAGCGCTTCGACGAGGTCCACGTCGGAGCCGCCTTCGGCCGAGCGGCGGCGGCCAACCTTGATCATGGCCGGCACGCGGGTGAGCGTGCCCAACACGATGGCCTCGCCCTGATCCAGCGCCGGCAGATCCCGCAGCAGGTCGGACGAGACGGCCTCGGAGGCCTTCTGCACGGCGATCTGGTCGTCGGGGTTGGTCAGCCGCATGATGAGCTGACTGCCGCACTGGCTGAGCGTGTCCTGGTGGATCTTCGACGGCCGCTGGGTGATGACCACCAGGAAGACCTTGAACTTGCGGCCTTCGCTGGCGACCGTGTTGATGATCCGGGAGGACAGGCTCTCGCGGCGCTCGCGGTCGGCCGGCACGAGGTTGTGCGCTTCCTCCAGCACCACGAACACCGGATGGACGAGCTGGCCGGTGGTAGCGCGGGCCCAGATCGAGCGCAGCGCGCGATCCACGACGTAGGCCGAGACGTTCTTGTCGGCGCCTGCCAGGTCGATTACCGCCAGGTGGCGCGGCCTGATGAGGTGCTCGACGTCGACGTCTTTGAAGCCCCAGATGGGGTAGTTCTCCAGGATCTCGACGTACTTGACGGCGCGCGAGGCCCCGGTCTTCATGTCGTCGTTACGGTCGGTGGCGGATGTGACGGTCAGCCACTCCCTCAGCTCGGTCGGGCGGTAATCGACGCCCTCCTTCTTGAGGCTCTTGCAGCCGGCCTGGATGGCGCTGCGGATGTTGGCGGCGCTCGACGGCACGCCCGCCAGCTCGGCCACTTCGTCCGGCTCCAGGCTGGAGAACTTGACAGTGAACTCCTCGCTCAGGCCCACCATCTCGTCCGGATAGCGCCGGCCCTGCAGGCCCGGGATGCGGTAGACGTCGATGCGGTCCGACAGCTCGGTCGGCCGAGCGATTGCGTAGGGCTTGTCCTTGTCGTCCCAGGCTTTGCGCATCTGGACGTAGTCGGAGTTCGGATCGAACACGAGGATGGTGCCGCCGAGGTCCAGCAGACTCTCCAGCACCTTGCCGACGAGGTAGCTCTTGCCGGCGCCGGTCTGCGCGATGACCGCCAGGTGGCGGCGCAGGCCGTTGGGGTCCAGCAGCACCGGCACGCTGTCGCGGGTGATGAGCGTGCCAACTTCCATGCCGGCGCGGACGTTGTTGCTGAAGAACGCCTCCAGCAGCTCGTCACTGGCCACGTACACCGCCTGCCCCGGCAGCGCGGCCGAGCGGGATGTATGGACCTTGCCGTCCAGCATGTAGCCGACGACCTTGGCCCGGCACAGCACTTTGGGCAGCGCGCCATAGCGGTTGCGCAGCAGCGTCTCGGTCTCGCCGAAGGTCAGCTCGTCGGAGATGACGGGTGAGGAGACGCCGATCTCGTGCACCTGCGCCAGCACCTCCACCGGCACCAGCTCGCCGTTGATCCGCTCCTCCACCTCCGGCACCGTGACGTACTCCAGCCGCGGCGGCGTCAGGGACCTGTCGGTAACAAACGTGAACTCGTTCGGATGGGTCTCCCCAACCACGAAGCCGATGGGGCTCTGATCGTCGGTCATGTCGCGAACCCGACGGGGGTCGTACAGGGGGCGCAGCCCCCTGTTGTCAGATGCGGGCGGGTGGGTGGGCACATTACAAAAACCTCCGGGCCGAGCGGTTGTAGCGGATATCGGGCTTGACGACGGACCGCAAGATAGACAGGAACGCCCCATCCACCACCTCGTTGCTGAGGCGGACCTGGCGATCGACGGCGTAGAGCGGCGCGTTGTATACGCTCGGGCCGCCGTAGCAGTCCTGCAGCAGGCGCAGGATCGGCTCGAGCGGCTCGACAGGGCCAATCCCGCTGGACAGGTCGAGCAGCGTGTCGGTGCAGCCGATGGCGTAAGCCGGCACGTCCACTCGCAGGCAGTCGTCGCCATCGGCAAAGCGGACATGGAAGGTGGCGATGGCCGGCGCGTGCTGCAGTCGCTCGACGATGCTCTCGAGCCGGCTCCGCGAGTAGGCGCTGCAGCCGGCGAACGATTCGGCGATGCGGCCGGGATCCGACATCAGCGTCTCCCGGAAGCGGCCAAACGAGTACAGCCCGAGCAGCACCGGGCACGTGAACCCGGGCGTTCCTTCCGTCCAGCGGTCGAGCGCTTCGGCGTCAGGCGGCACCCGCGAGTCGGGCACGAGCTGGCCGGCGCTCTCCAAGGCCTCGGCGGCGTCGACGCTGATGCGGTCGAGGTCGTCGGGCAGGTGGATGAGGGTGTGGGTCAGCACCCGGTCCTGCGTTGTCTTGGAGACGCCCAGCAGCAGGATGTCCTGCTTGCGGCAGGCGTCGAACAGGTCCAGGTAGGTCTCCAACAGCCGGATCGGCAGGTCGGCGTCCCCGGCGCAGGGCAAGTCGCCCTGGCCGTGCAGCGCCTCCAGCGGGTACAGGAGGTGCGGCAGCGTGGAGTAGAGAGAGCCATCCAGCGTGAGCGTGTGGCCGGACAGCAGGCCCAGGTGATCGAGCGCCAGGCGCAGCTCCAGCCAGCGCATGAGCCGGCTGCAGTAGCTGTCCACCAGTGCGCTCGGCACGTTCCCCGGGACCAGCCGCAGCTGCAGGTTCGGAACCTCGACCTCAGGACCAAGCAGCAGCGCCTGGCAGATCAGCAGCCAGGAGGCGTTGGAGAAGTTGCGGGTCGCCTCCGAGCCGTCGATGGCGAAGACCGAGTGCTGGCTTTGGTGTGCCGAGTCTTCAGGCAGCGGGTGCCAGTTGGCGGCGATGCGATCGGCGAGCCGCTCCTCCAGTGGCGAACCGGCTTCGGACGAGAAGATCGAGCGGAAATGGCCGCGCTGGGCTTGGAGCTCCGCGATGAACTGATCGGTGAAGGCCGGCATTCGATCTTGAGATCACGATATCGGGATAGAACGGATCGTTCAAGTCCCAATTCAGTATAGAACGAATGAGCTAACTTTGTCGAGCAGCCGCCATGGGACACTTGGCGCCTATGAGTGATGGAAGCCGCATTCTCGACATTCCCGAAGACCAGTGGTCGTCCGAGCAGAAGGAGGCCATCGAGGCCCTGGTGCAAGGACGCGGGCGGCTGCTGACGCCTTATCGCGTGTGGATCCACAGCCCGTTCGTAGCGCAGGCCATGGAGCGGCTTGGCACCTTCCTTAATAAAAAATCGTCGCTGAGCGAGCGCGAAGTCGAGCTGGGCATCGTCCTGACGGCGAAGCATTGGGCGGGTGAGTATGTGTTCGAAGTTCACGTGAAGACGTGCCTGAGCCTGGGCTACCCGCAGGCAGTGATGGACGCCATCCGGAACGGCCAAACGCCGCCTTTCGACAACCCGCGCGAGCGCAGCATCTACGAGCTGTCGCAGGTCGCGCAGCAGCCGGGCCCGGGCAGCGAGCAGGTGTTCGATTCAGCGGTCGCGAACCTCGGCCGCAACGGCCTGGCGGAGGCGCTGGCGCTGTTCGGCTACTACAGCGCGGTGGCTATCGCCATGAAGCTGCACCGGGTGCCCGTCCCCGGCCGCGAGTAGCGGTTAACCCTCACTGCCTAGCTCCTCCGCGGCGCCGCCCTGAACTTCGGTCATCGCCGCCCGCGGCTCGCCCTCCGCGTAGGAGACGTCTTTGGTGAGGGCGATCAGCAGCAGGTCGAGCTCGACAGGCTGCTGATCCTCATAGGGCCGGACGTCGTAGGAGCCGCGGGTCCGGTAGCAGTCGGAGTGGAAGGAGTCGCCTTCGGCGTGCACGATCATCTCGCCGGGGTGGTAGCGGCAGCCGCACTCCTGGCACTGCCCCGCTTCACGCGCGATGGCGAATCCAGCCACCCGGCTAGTTTGCCACCTGGCCAAGCTAGTTGGGCGGCGCGTCCTCCAACTGGTGACAATGGGCTAGCCAGGGCTCCAGCAGCTTGAACTCGCCGCGCTGCGGATCGATCCGCAGGGTTGGGCCGGGGTCGCCGTGCTGGTACACCTGCTGGCCGGTGGCGGGGTCGATGCGCAGCAGCACCAGGCAGCCGCGGGCCTTGCAGTCCGGGAAGTAGTTGCTGATCGCGCTCCAGATGCCGGGCTCCCAGCGCACGTGGCGGTGGCGCGGCTTGCGTTCGAGCAGGTCGTACAACGTGAGCTTGCTCGTGCCCAGTACGGCGCGCGGGATTGGCTGGCGATCCTTGGGCGAGGCGTTGCGGCGGCTGTCGTACCGTGCCCGTTCGGCGGGGTCGCCCAGAATACGGTACGCGCTGGTGATCTGCGCGGTGCGGGCGGCCGCTTCGGGGCTGCCGTTGCGATCCGGGTGGAAGGCGAACACGAGGCGGCGGTACGCGGCGGTGATCGCCGCCTGGTCCGCCTCGGGGCTCACCTCCAAAACTTCGTACAAATCCGCCGTCATGGGCTGTTTGAGCATCTTAACGTCGCAACTTTCCGTTTGGTCACACGCAACGTACCGGGAGTACCCAGTAGCGGCAAGGGTGTTAGCCCCCTCGCAGAGGGTCAGGAATAGGCCAGGGCGGCGGCCGTCTTCACCCGGGCGCGATACACGGCCGCGCCGCCGAGCGCCACGAAGCAGATACAGGCCTCTCCTGCGACCGTGAAGCGAATGCCGGCCGCGGCGGTCACGAACCCGCTGAACAGCGCGCCGAGCGGGATGATGCCGTTCGTCAGCAGCGTGAACACCGCCATGGAACGGCCGCGAAGGTGATCGGGCGAGCCCAGCTGCAGCAGGGAGTTGACGCTGGTGCCGAACGCCTGAATGGCGGCGCCCACGAACGCCAGCAGCACGAACGCGACGCCGAAGTTCGGCACGAACGCCAGCGCGAAGTACAGCGCGGCGAAGGCGATCGCGCTCGAAATCATCAGCCGCTGCGACGATCGACCGTGGCTGGCCATGGTCAGGGCCATCATCACCGAGCCAAACCCTACCGACGCCACCAACAGCCCGAACTCGGAGGCGCCCACGTGCAGCCCGTACTCGGCGATGAGCGGGATGATGGAGCTGGTGCTGTAGATGAACGCGCCGTTGCCGGCCAGGATGATGATCGCCACGGTCATGCGGGGCGTGGTCAGCAAGAACCGCAGGCCCTCGCCGAGGTCGCGCAGCATGTTTCCTCGCACCGTCCGCTTGGGCACGGAGTGGAACTCGCCCGGCCGGAGCGCCAGCAGGCTGAAGATGACTGCCAGGAAGCTGGCGGCATTGAGGAAGAAGCACGTGGCGGAGCCGAAGTGGGCGATCACCAGCCCGCCCAGCGCCGGACCGACCATACGGGCGGCGCTGAACTGAGCCGAGCTGAGGCCCACCGCGTTGACCACGTTCTCGCGGCCGACCATCTCGGTCACCAGCGCCTGGCGGGCCGGCTGGTCGAAGGCGTTCACGAAGCCGATCACCAGCGCCAGCGCGTAGAGGTGCCACACCTGGATGCGGCCGCTGGCGGTCAGGGCAGCGAGGGTCAGCGCCTGCGCCAGGGCGGCGCTCTGCGTCACCAGCAGCAGCCGGTGCTTCGGGAAGCGGTCCACGATCACGCCGGCGAACAGCACCACGCATAGGATGGGCACGAACTGCAGCGCCGTGACGGTGCCGAGCGCGACGGCCGAGTGGGTCATCTCCAGCACCAGCCAGGGCAGCGCCACGATCTGCATCCACGTGCCGATCTGCGAGATGAGCTGGCCGAACCAGAAGACGCGGAAGTTGTAGCTGTGGAAGGACGCGAACACTCGGCCCAGAGCTGGCCGGCGCGTCTCAACCTTCACGTCTGCGTCAGGTTAGCAGGCGCGGCAGCAGCGGTTTCGGGGTAGCGGCGCTTAGACCCGGACCGCCGAGGCCAGCCAGGACAGAGGCGCGCCGGACGCGGCGGGCTGAAGGGACGGCGGCAGCGGGCGGTTGCCGGCCTGAAACAGCTCTGCCGCCTGGTGGACCTGGGCGCGCCAGCCGTGCCCCGCCAGCCAGCCTGCCGGATTGGTCAGCGACGGATCGTCCACCTTCTCGGGCGGGAGATGCCCGGCCGAGGTCCCGGGCAGCTGGGGTACGGCGAAGAAGCCGGGCCGGTGGTCCAGCCCAAGCCAGCTGTCCGGCGCCGCCAGCTCCGCGATCTTCCGCATGAGGCCGTCGCGGTCCTCTTCGGCAAGGTACATCAGCAGCCCTTCCACCAGCCACACAGCGGGCTGGTCTGGCGTGAACCCCGCAGCCCGGAGCGCATCCGGCCAGCCGGCATCCCGCAGGTCGGCCGCCACGATATGCCGCTCGCAGCGCGCCTCTGCATCGTGCTCCTGGAGCACGCGCTCCTTGAACTCGAACACGTCCGCCATGTCGAGCTCGAACAGCCGCACGCCGGCAGGCCAGTCCAGGCGGAAAGCTCGCGTGTCCAGCCCGGCCGCGACCAGCGCCACCTGCCGGCAGCCGGCCATGAGCGCGCTCGTGACCACGCCGTCCAGGAACCGCGTCCGCAGGGCCACAGAGTCCTCACGCCAGCGATTCACCTCCTCCTGCCGGCCGCCCGGCAGCCCGGCCTCCGCCAGCGCCTGCCCGCCAGCCGCCACAAACGCCTTCGCCAGCGGATCCTCGAATAGCCGGTCCGCCCGCCGGCTCTCATTGGTGCGCGCCCGCGCCACAAGCAGCGCCGTCCACCCGACGCCGGAGGGCAGAGATTGCGCCACGGCCGAACTCTAGCGATAGTCGCCGAGCACGACTACCGCGTTGAGCAGTCCCTCGGCCGTAAGTGATTGCAGCATGGATTCCACGACACGAACCAACTCGCCGAGACGCTCCCGGCTGTACTGTTGCCGGTACGAAATCACGATCCCGAAGTGCGAACGGCCGTCGGCCGCCCATTCTCTTGCGCGGTCGAGGAAATCCGTGTAGTTGTAGCTCAGTATGGTTCGTTCTTCGGCGCAGGCGAGTTCCAGTTGCCGGTTGTCATCGATGTGCAGCGCTCCTCGCTCATGGGCGCTGACTACGTCATATCCTTTTGCCCGGAGCAACTGAGCCAGTTCGGGCAGCACGTTCTCGTCCGGGTACAGACGAGGTGTCACTGATCCTTGAAGATAACCCGACCCTTTTCTCCGATTGTGAAGCCGTAGCGCTCCTGCACCTTTTCTGGCGCGGAATCGGCGATCAGCTGGTCCATTTCGTCGTTGTGGTCAAGGTAGTAGCTGACCGCGTCGTAAATCGCCGCAGCGCCCAGGTGCGGGTAGGTGGCGATGATCTCGTCCACCGAGGTGCCGTCGTTCAGGAACCGCGCGATGGAGGCAACACTGATCCGGTGCCCGTCGATCACGGGCTGACCGCTGAGGACGCCTGGCACTCGCACGACGTGCGGGTGGTCGGTCTTCTTGATTACCGTCGCCATCCCGTCCAGATTATGACGTCGCGGCTGACGAGGTGCCGCCGGCACAAGTTGCCCGACCCTCTTCTTTGCCGTCCGGATGGGTCAATTCCAACCTGGCGATCGTGGGTCAAATCTACGTTGACGTTGACTAGAGTAGCCACTGGTACACCAAAATCCGCCGAAGGTACGTGTCAAGGCAGGTATCCAAGCGAGCGGCAAACGCCGCGGGAAGGCTCGAATTGAGCGTGAACTAGAGAGTCAGGGTTGAGTGCGGGCGGGGGGAGTTGAACCCCCACGCCTTGCGGCACTGGATCCTAAGTCCAGCGCGTCTGCCATTCCGCCACGCCCGCGCTGTCTCGATCTTACGGCCGCTCAGACGGTTTAGCCGCGGCTGGAGATGCCGGTCACGGCCGGGGTGCGCGCGGCGGCGTCCGCGGGAGCGGTGGCGCTGGTGCCGAGCGTCCGCCACAGGTTCCAGGCGAACAGCATGAGCGCTGCGAGTTGGATGACGCCGGAGAGGCCGAGGAGGGGGACGAAGATGCCGGCGGCGGCGGTGTACAGGGCTTGGGAGGGAACGCGTAAGGCGGTGCCCAGCATGAGGCACCACCAGGTGGCGATGAACAGGCTCCGGCTGTGCAGACGGGTAGCGGCGAAGGCGGGCACGATGCGCGCCGCCATGCCCATGATCATGGTCGAGATGAAGCCCACGGTGACCGCGTGCAGGCCGGCCAGGAAGAGGTCGTCCCCCGCCACGACATGCCCGGTCAGCGAGGCCACGGCCGTCGCAAGCTCGAACAGCAGCCCGACCGCCAGCCAGAAGTAGGCGCTCAGCACGTACGCTTCGTACCACTTCGATTCGCCGGCCGTGAGAATCTGGCGATTACGCGGACCGAGCAGACCGGTAGCCCTCACGTAGAGAACGGCGCAGACGACGAGGCCCAGCCAGCCGGCGGCGGCCAGGGCCTCACCGGGACGTGGCCAGAACCCAGCGGCGGCCTGTCCGGCAGCGCACAGCACCACCGCCGCCGGCAGCAACCGGAGGACCGGCTTCAGCGCCTCGGCAGGCGCCGCCCTCACGCGCATGAACAGCGGCAGGTTGCGGGCATTGACGCCGAAGATCATGGCCAGGATGAAGCCGAACAGCTCGATCACAATCACGGTCCGGTCCAGCCAGTCCGGCACGATGGAACTGCCGCGCAGCACGAGCACGACGCAGGCGGCAAGGTTCACGATCAGCGCCACGAGGAACCACTGCAGCGCCGCGCGGCTGAAGCGCTCGGGCCCGTGAATGCTGTCCGCCATGATCCGTCCCTGGATGAGGCCGAACATGAACAGCCCCAGGCTGGCCAGTTCCAGGGCCGCCGAAAAGACGGCCAGCGCTCCGAACAGCGCCGCTCCCGAGGCCAGCGGCTGGCTGATCGCCCGCAGGACAATGCCGGCCAGCATCAAGCTCAGGACCAGCCAGGCCATAGCCGGGATATGAATCGCAACCCGCCGCTGCCGGGGAATGACCTGGTACGAGATGCCCATGATGAACAGGCCCACCCAGCCGACGATCTGACTCTGGCCGTGCACCTGAAGCAGGGCGGGCGAGATCAGCTCGCGGGCAAAGCCGCCGTGCGAGGTGATCGCCAGCAGCTCGAGCGCCCCCAACAGCCAGCCGATCGTGATCGCGGCCAGCAGGCTGGCTTTGAGGAAGTACTGGTACGGCTCATGGCGCCGCCGCGGGACGATGCCGGCCGGCATCAGTGACACCTGGCCCAGCGGGCGCGGCGCATCCTGGACGCTTTCACATCCTCTACGCTATCGCTTGAGCGGCGGCGGCTGAGCACCCTAATCTGACACTGAGGGCATGGAAATGGAGCTTCGACCGGGTCTGCCGAGCCACCCGATTCCCGACGGGATCGTTCGGGCCGGCGAGCTCCGGATAGATGGGCTGGTCGAAGAGCCGCTCGTCCTCGGGCCCAGGATCTGCCCGTGGCGGTTGGTGGTGCCCGGCGACGCCTGCTTCACCAGCGTCAAGTGGGTAGACCGGATCGAGCTGGCGGCCGAGCCTGGCGAAGGGTCCGGGGAGCGGATCGCGCGGGCGCGCCTCGGCAGGAATGGCTGACCCACAGCCGAGCCCGGTTGTGATCGGCGCCACCTGAAGCGGCCTGGCCGGCTCGAATACACTGCCGACGCCGCCCCCTCCTGATTCCGGCCCAAAGCTTGCTAGGGCGTCGGCCGTGGCGTATCAAGCAGCGGGAGATCCGCCAGGCATCCTGAAGTCGCGGCCCGATCAGTCGCTGCCCAGCTGGCGCAGCGTGTTCTTCACCGGCCTGGTGCTGTGGATCGCCTCGGTCGTCGTGACGGCGCTGACCCAGAACCTGAACATGATCCCGACGGTCATCCTGCTGGGCAGCTTCCTGGTGCCGGCGACGGCGGTGATCTGGTACCTCGACCACTATCACAGCCCCGAGCTGACCATGGCGGTGGTGTTCCGAGCGTTCATCGTCGGCGGCGTGCTCGGCGTCCTGGCGGCGTCGCTGCTGGAGTCCTGGCTGCTCAGCGAGGGCATCCTGATCTACCTCGGCGTGGGCTTGATTGAGGAGGCGGCCAAGCTGCTGGGCCTGTGGTTCGTGGCGCGGCACCTGGCGCGCTACACCATTCGCGACGGCATCGTCCTGGGCGCGACGGTGGGCTTCGGCTTCGCGGCCCTGGAGAGCAGCGGCTACGCGCTCAGCGCGCTGCTGGTCACGCACGGCTCGCAGCTCTCGCTGTCGCTGGGAAACCTGGTGTACACCGAGTTCCTGCGCGGCATCCTCTCGCCGGTGGGCCACGGGCTGTGGACGGCCATCCTGGGCGCGGCGCTGTTCCGGGTGGCTCGCAACGGCCGGCTGCGGCTCACCTGGTCGGTGCTGGGCGCGTACATCTTCGTGTCGGTGCTGCACGCGCTGTGGGATTCCATGCGCGGCATCGCCACCGTGGTCACCGCCGTCCTGGCGGCCCGGCACACGTCCGGCATCGGCGTGGGCGGCGGCGCGATGACACCGCCGGATGCCGACTTGATCGGCACGTTCCTTGCCATCGAAGTGGGGGGACTGGTGGTGATCTCGCTCATTGGACTGGCGGTCCTGATCTCGCGCTGGCGAGGAGCGGCCGAGCCCGCCGTGGCGGAGCCCGTCTAGCAGCTAGTGGAAGTCGTGGCTGGGCGGCGTGAACAGCTCCGGGTGCTCGCGGACGTCGTGAGGATGGCCGGGATAGCTGTGGCGCAGGGTCACGCGAGGCAGCGGTTTGCCGAGCAGCGGCCCCACCTGGTGGGCCAGCAGGTTGAGACTGCCTGATCGAATCTGGACCTCGCCTTCGACGACGAGGTAGGGCTCACGGCGGACCAGGCTGCGCTGGGCTTCGTACAGTTCCGGCCGGACCACCACGTTGGTCACGCCAGTCTCGTCCTCCAGCAGCAGGAAGACGATGCCCTTGGCGGTCCCGGGACGCTGCCGACAGACAACCATGCCGGCGGTCCGCGCATATGCGCCGTCGCCCGCCTTGCGGAGCTGATCGGCCGTGAGGACGTCGGGCGGAATCTCCGGGCGGAGCAGGCCGATAGGGTGCGCGCTCGGCGACAGGCCAAGCACGCGGTAATCGGCGACCATACGCTCCCACTCGGTCATGTCCTCCAGGGTCACCATATCCTGCTCGGTGGGCAGCTCCAGAGGGCGCTGAATAAGGCTGGCGCCGGGCCGCTTCGCGCGGGCGCCCGTCGATCCACGGTTCAACATCTGGGAGCGTAGCAATGGCAAATACCAGACGCGGCGGGAAGGCGCGGCGCGTCTCAGCCGTTCGCGGCGACGAAGCCCTGGTAGACGCGCATCAGCGCGTCCTTCTGGTCGGTCGTCAGCTTCGGGTCCAGGCGGATAGCTTCTTCCACGCTGCTGCCAGGCTTCTCCGTGTCCTTGTCCAGGAAGCCCGCCTGCTCGTAGAAGACTTCGGCCGAGACGTGCAGCGCGTCCGCCAGGTTCTTGAGGACCTGGGCGGAGGGCTTGTGCAGGCCGCGCTCGATCTGGCTGAGGTACGGATTCGAGACCTTGGCCATGTCGGCGAGCTGGCGCACCGAGAGATCGGCCAGCTGGCGTTGCGCTTTGATGAAGTCGCCGAGCGCCTTCCAGGAGTCCTCGGGCGTCACCCCAGGATTATCCTATAGGCCGCATGCTCGATTGGGAGGACATGGGCTACGCCCTGAACCTGGGCACGCTCGATCCGGTCGGCATCGGCGCCGCTCTGGGCGAGTTGGCGGCGGATGCCTTGCGCCGGCCGGACGAGCTGACGAGGAGCTGGCTGGAGCTCAGCACCGGCCAGATGCGGGCCGGCCTGCGCGTCCTGAGCGGCTACCTGGGCGAGCCGGCCGCAACCGAGCCCGCTGCCGATCGGCGCTTCGCCGACCGCGCCTGGCGGGAGAATCCGTTGCTGCGCGGCATTCTCGAGAGCTACGAGCTGTGGGCCGAATGGGCGCGAACGCTGGCCGAGCGGAGCCAGCTCACCGGGGCGCAGCGGCGTAAGGCGCAGTTCGGCGTCGGCTTGCTCATCGATGCGCTGGCGCCCTCGAACATGCCCTGGCTGAACCCCGCCGTCATCAAGGAGGCCATCGACACGGGCGGCCTCAGCGTCATGAAGGGCATGGCCAACATGTGGACCGATGTCGCGACCAACAACGGCCGGCCGCGACAGGTGGATGCCTCCGGCTTCGAGCTGGGCCGCAACCTCGCCGCCACGCCCGGGCGGGTCATCTACCGCAACGAGCTGATGGAGCTCATCGCCTACGAGCCGCAAACGGACCAGGTCTACGCCGAGCCCATTGTCTGCAGCCCGCCGTGGATCAACAAGTACTACGTGATGGACCTGGCGCCGGGGCGCTCGTTCATCGAGTACGCCGTCCGGAATGAGTTCCAGGTGTTCGCCATCAGCTACCGCAACCCGGACGCGTCGGTCGCGGGCCTGAGCATGGACGACTACCTGGAGAAGGGCCTTCTCACTGCGCTCGACGTGGCCTCGCGCGTGTCTGGCTCGCCGCGCGTAAACGTCGTCGGACTGTGCCTCGGCGGCACGCTGACGGCGATCGCGCTGGGGTATCTGGCGGCCACGGGTCAGCCCGAGCGGGTGGGCTGGGCCGCGGTCACGAACACTCTGGTCGATTTCGGCGAGCCGGGCGACCTGGGGGTGTTCACGGACGAGGCGAGTATCCAGCGGCTGGAGAAGGAGATGGCCGAGCGCGGCTACCTGGAGGCGTCCCAGATGGCCGGGACCTTCGACTGGCTGCGCGGCAACGACCTGGTGTGGAATTACGTCGTCTCCAACTGGTACATGGGCAAGCAGCCGCCGGCGTTCGACATCCTGGCCTGGAACGCGGACAGCACCAACATGCCGGCGACGATGCATTCGCAGTACCTGCGAGCCTGCTACCTGCGCAACGAGCTGGTGCAGCCGGGCGCGTTCAAGGCGTTGGGCGTGCCGCTGGATCTCGGAATCGTGAGCACGCCGATGTATGTGCTGGCGGCCGAAAACGACCACATCGCGCCCTGGCGCTCGGCTTACCGGACGACGCAGCTGGTGGGGGGAGACGTGACCTTCACGCTCACGTCGGCGGGGCACATCGCCGGCATGGTCAACCCCGTGGACAACCCCAAGAGCAGCCACTGGGCGCGAGCGGGCTGCCCGCCTTCTCCTGAGGAGTGGCGAACCGGGGCCGAGCAGTGCCGGGGCAGCTGGTGGGCGCACTGGCTGGCGTGGGCGTCGGCCCGCTCAGGCGAGAAGGTTGCCCCACCCGCCCTGCCCATGGGCGAGCCCGCTCCCGGCCAGTACGTGCGAAACCGGCTGGCGCCGCCTATGGACGCCAGCCGGTAGAAGGCTCCTTAGCTACAGCTTCGGGGTGACGGCGCCGACGAGGCGGAGGGCGTACTCCTTCTGGAGCTCGAGGGCGCGAGAAGCGAAGCCGAAGCTGTTCTCCACGACCTCGGCGGGCGTGGGCAGCTCGGCTGCGACAGAGCGGCCTTCCTTAGCGGCGGTCCAGACCTGCTCCTGGGCGGCAAGCAGCTGCTTGAAGCCGGCGAACCACTGTTCCTGGGCCTGCGCGGCTAGTTGGGCGTATGCGGACATCGCTCGTTCTCCTGACGAAATCTCTTGCACTGCTAACTATATCAAGCATCTGCAAGAATCGTCAAGGCAGCGCGGCTACATGTACATCCCGCCGTTGACGGCGATCACCTGGCCGGTGATGTAGTCGCCGAACGCGATCAGGAACAGGGCCGCCTGGGCGACCTCCTCGGGCTTGCCGAAGCGCGCCATGGGGATGTGCGAGAGGACCCGCTGGCGGGCCTCCGGCGGCATGCCCTCCACCATGTCGGTGGCGATGAAGCCGGGAGCGATGCAATTGACGGTGATGCCCTTCTGGGCCAGCTCCAGCGCGGCCGACTTGGTGAAGCCGATCATGCCTGCCTTGGCCGTGGAGTAGTTCGTCTGGCCGAAGTTCCCGGTCTGACCAATGACCGAGCTGATGTTGACCACCCGCCCGAAGCCCTGCGCCAGCATGTGCTCTAGAGCGGCGCTGGTGACCAGGAACACGCTGTGCAGGTTCACGTCGATGACCTCGTTCCACAGCTCGGGCGTCATCTTGGCCAGGGTGCGGTCCCGGTTGATGCCGGCGTTATTCACCAGGAAGTCCAGCCGGCCAAAGCGGTCGACCACTGACCGCACCGCGGGACCGACCTGCTCGGCGACGCCGACGTTGCCCTTGACCGGTATGGCGTCCACGCCCAGCGCACGGATCTCCTCGACCACTTCCATGGCAGCGGCCTCGTTGGTGGAGTAGCCCACGCCGACATGCGCTCCGTTCCGGGCCAGCTCGACGGCGATTGCCCGCCCGATCCCGCGACTCGCGCCGGTGACCAACCCCGCTCTATCCGAAAGGATGCCCATTGACTCCCCAGCCTCCTGGTCGATGGTTGAGGCCGCATTGTACGCCGCCCCGGCAGCCAACGTTGATCGATGCCGTCCCACTAGAATGGCCGCGCATGAACGACCTGCCTCTGCTCCCTACCGCCACCACCGGCGCTTACAGCGTGCCCGGCTGGCTGCTTTCGGCCCAGGAGCGCATCCAGGCCGGCGAGTTCGGCGCGGCCGAAATCCGCGAAGCGTTCGACGACGCGGTCACGGTGGCGCTCGACGACCAGCTCCGCGCCGGCATCGACGTGGTGACGGACGGCGAGATGCGCCGCGTCAACTTCATCATGGGCTTCTACGAGCGGCTGGATGGGGTCGTGGCCCGCGAGCCGTTCCGCAAGCTGGGCCTGCCCCTGTACGACCGGGAGACGCTGTACGAGACGACCGGCCGGGTGACGGCGCCGAACGGACTGGGCGCGGTGGAGGAGCTCCGCTTCCTGCGCGGCCGGACGGACAAGCCCATCAAGGTGCCGGTGCCCGGTCCGCTGACGCTGCGCACGCCCATGATCCTGGGCGCCGGCTACCGCCAGGAGGACGAGCTCATCGCCGACCTGGCGGCCATTGTCCGCAAGGAGCTGGAGGCGCTGCAGGCGGCCGGCTGCGAGTTCGTGCAGATCGACGAGCCGGCCTTCCACGAATCGTTCGAGAACGACCTCGCTGGGGCGACACGCTTGTTCAACGACCTGGTGGCCGGCCTGACGATGAAGGTGGCGCTGCACGTCTGCTTCGGCAACAACTCCGGCCGGCCGCGCACCCGCCGCACCTGGAAGCCGCTGGTGCCCTTCCTGCGCGACGCCAACTGCTCGCAGCTCGTGCTCGAGTTCGCGAACCGCGAGATGGCCGAGCTGAACCTCTGGCCGGAGTACGGCGGCGAGAAGGAGCTGGCTTGCGGCGTGGTCGACCAGAAGTCCTTCTATCGCGAGCGACCCGAGGAAGTCGCCGCTCGAGCACGCCAGGCGCTCGAGTACGTGGATCCGGCCAAGCTGTGGCTCAACCCGGACTGCGGCCTCATGGTCACTCCCCGCTGGATCGGCAAAGCCAAGCTCCGCGCCCTCGTCGACGGCGCCCGCATCGTCCGCCAGGAGCTGGCTGGCTAAACTCCCGAACATGGCGGTCGTGCAGCGCTTGCTCACCCCCGACGACGTGCTCCGCATGCAGCTCGCGGGAGAGCTCAACCGGGAAGAGCCCTTCGAGCTTGTGGATGGGGAGATTGTTTGGTTGACGTTTGCAGCCTGGCGCCATGGTCGTATCGTGGGAGCTATCTACTTACTGCTCGCGCCGTTCGCCCAGCGGATCGGGGCGCTGGTCTTCTCAGACGGTGTTGGATACCGAGTAGGAGCCGACTTAATGAACCTGCGTGGCCCGGACGTGTCGCTCGTGACGCGTGAACGGCGGCACATTTTCAACAACGAGGCTCCGTGGGGGTCTGAAGCGCCGGACCTCGCCGTCGAGGTACTTTCACCGCAACAAGGCGGAGAAGGGTACGCACGGCCCAAGGTTTCGGAGTACTTCGCCGCGGGCGCAAAGGTCGTTTGGTTGGTGAATCCGGAGAACCGAACGGTGCGGGCGTATGAAGCCGGCAAGCTGGAAGTCCTCACCTACCCTGAGACCGAGGAGATCACCCTGGACGCGATCGCGCCCGGGTTCCGGGCCAGGGTGGGCGACTTCTTTCCTGCGGATTAGCCTCCCGCCCGAAGCTTCTCGGCGATCATCTCCCTGAGACGGAACTTCTGGACCTTGCCGCTGGCGGTCATGGGGAGGGCGTCGAGCAGCTCCAGGCGCTCGGGCCAGTAGACCGGGGCGAGCTGCTGCTCGCGGAGGAAGTCGCGCATGCCGTCCAGCGTGAGCTCGCCGCGCGGGACAACGTAGGCGCAGGCCTTCTCGCCCAGGCGCTCATCCGGCATGGCCACGATGGCGACGGCCCCGACTGAGGGGTGTTTCAGCAGCGCGCCCTCGACCTCCACCACGGGGATGTTGATGCCGCCCCGGATGATGATGTCCTTGGAGCGGCCAGTGATGCGGACGCTGCCGTTATCGCGCAGGATGGCGCGGTCGCCTGTCCAGCGCCAGCCGCCGGGCAGGAAGGCCTCGCGCGTCAGATCCGGGCGGCAGGCGTAGGCCGCGAATACCGAAGGGGTGCGGACTACCAGGTCGCCCTCCTCGCCCGCGGCCAGATCCTTCTGGTCCGGGCCGAGGATGCGCACCTCCATGTGGTTGAGCGGCCGGCCGTCTGAATCCGCGGACAGGCCGGGCGGGTCGTCGGGCGAAGCGGAGGTGACGTAGCCCTCCTCCGACGTGCCGTAGCTGGCCAGGACGCGGCAGCCGGGCAGCTTGTCGGCCGCCATCTCGATCAGCGGCGGCGGAACGGGAGCACCGCCCAGGCTGAAGATGCGCAGCGAGCTGAGGTCGTGGCTCGCGAGAGCCTCGCAGCGCAGCAGGTCAATCAGGAAGGTCGGCGGGCCGGAGGTGAACGTTGGCCGGCAGTCCTGCACGAGATGGCACGCGAGATCGGGCTGCCAGGCCTCGATCAGCACCAGGCGAATGCCGGCCAGCGCCAGCATGTGCATGGCGTAGATGCCGATGTGATGGGCGATCGGCGTGATCACGAACATGGCGTCGCCGGGCCCAACGCCAAGGCGCTCGAGCTTCAGGCCAAGCCCGCACAGGCCGGTGTTGTGGGTGTGGACCACGCCTTTCGGCTCCCCGGTGGTCCCGGAGGTCCAGACGATGTACAGCGGCTGGTTCGGATCGTCTGGCAGCGGCGGCAGATCGCTCGCCGAGCCGAGCGTCGAAGCGAGCGCGCCGTCCTCGAGCGCGAGCGTCTCGCAGCCAAGCCCGAGGGAGCGCACGACGCCGGCCAGCATCTGGCCGTAGGGAACGCCGCGGTACTCGGGCCGCGAGACCACCAGCTTCGGTTGGCCCAGGCCCAGCATGAACGACAGGTCGCGCTCGCGATGCAGCAGCGAGATGGGGCTGGCCACAGCGCCGGCTCGGGCGATCGCGTAGTGCAGGATCACACCGTCGACGGACGTAGGCAGCTGATAGGCCACCACGTCTCCCGGCCGAACGCCCCGAGCCGCCAGCCCAGCGGCCACTCGGTCGACCAGCGCAGCGAATTCACGGAAGCTCACCGTCCTCGGGCCGTCCTGGATGGCTGGTTGCGAGCCCAAGCGCGAAGACTGCCTTGCCAGCAGCACCGGCAGCGATTCGTTGGGCCAGGCCGCCTGGCTTTCCGGCGCCTGGATACGCTGCGGCGGAAGGTTATACAGCTCCAGTGGCATGGGGGCGATTATGCTCCCGCGGTCAAGGCTCGGACGCGCTACAGCGCGAGCGTGCTCTCGGCGAAGAGATCCTGAGGCTGGAGCTTCTCCTTGGTCAGGCCCTGCTCGTGGGAGAAATCCATCAGCGTCTGAAGCATGCCCTCGTTGGCCTTGTAGCCGAAGGCGAACGGGTCGGGGCCGAGCAGCTTCTTCGTGTTGGCCAGGTACTCGGAGCCAAAGAACAGCGCCGACGGGATGCGCTCGACCACGCGCCGGTTCCAGTCCTCCTTAGCCTCGATGAACGCCAGGTACAGGTTCATGGCCACCCAGGGGTGCTTGCGCAGCAGCTCGCCGCGCACGATATAGGTGTGGTTGGCCGGCAGCCAGCCGTGCTTCTGGTAGAAGCGCGCCCCCTCGGCCATGCGGTCCGGGAACAGCGGCTGGACCTTGCTCCAGTCACCCTCGCCCCGAATGCGGTTCGAGCGCTCGATCACGTTGGCCGAACGGTTGAACGAGCGGGCAACGGCCGCCACGTCCAGCTCGCCGGCGATGAGCATCGAGGCCATGCTCTTCTCCACCGGGATCCGTTGGAAGGAGATGCCCTCCGGCGGCTTGAAGCCGGTCGCGCCGCCGTGGCTCAGCTCCTCCGTCCGCTCCATGTACCAGTGAATGGAGTACTGCGAGACGCCGAAGTCGTGCTCCAGGATGCCGCGCGTCCACAGCGCCGCCGTCTGCTGGTACTCGGCCACGCCGACGCGCTTGCCGGCCAGATCCTCCGGGCCCTTGATGCCCGAGTCGACGTTATATAGCAGCTCGGTCTGGAACAGCCGCCGGCTGGGGAAGACGGGCAGGGCCAGGTAGTCGAAGCCCTGCGACTTGGCGATGAGGTACGACGACAGCGACATCTCCGAGACGTCGAAGTCCTGGAAGCGAAGCTGCCGCCAGAAGGTGACTGGCGGCTCGGAGTAGGTGGGGATAAGCTCGATGGCTTCCGGCTTGACGCTGCCGTCCATCAACGGCTCGACGCGCTCGTTGTAGGCGGAGGCGAAGCTCAGGGTCAGGGTTGGCATGGCGTGGCTCCTAGTCGAGATAGCCGCGGCTGCGCCAGAAGCGCTCGGCCGCGGGATGAAATGGAATGGGCACCGGAGCGCCGGGCACGTCGCGGCACATGTGCTCGAGTGGCAAGCTCGGGCCTCCCTGCCAGGGGATGCGCTCGCGCTCCTGGTCGATGGCCGCGCAGAAGGCCGTGACGGCGTCGTCCGGCACGCCGGCGTGGGTGTACACCATGAAGCCGCTGAAATCGAGCGTCGGGACGTCGGCCGGCAGCCTCGGGAAGTTGGCCTTCGGAATAACCGAGCGGCGGTACCCCATGCCCTCCAGCGTGCGCAGCGATTCCTCGGACAGTGAGAGGAAGCGGAGGCCGTTGTCCAGCGCCAGGTCGACCCAGTTGTAGATGCCCTCGTCGAACATCGCGTCCAGCTCGCCGGCTTTGAGGGCGGCCGTGCGGGTTGG
>Ga0070738_10002973_pt1 | contig 23922 bp, 22 predicted proteins | sample Coa_R2_2_FD_66446 | JGI IMG/M metagenome (GOLD analysis project Ga0070738, IMG submission 66446) | Surface soil microbial communities from Centralia Pennsylvania, which are recovering from an underground coalmine fire - Coalmine... | ecosystem: Environmental > Terrestrial > Soil > Unclassified ... | reverse complement strand
AGCTAAGTTGTTTGAATTAATTAAGCTAATAGGAAATACGGGAATAATAAAAAATAAAACCAAATTTAGGAGCGAAGGGGACAAAATTTATGCCTTTAAGCCACAACCACATAGGTTTTTATGTTTTTTCTTTGAGGGACAGAAGATTATTATAACGAACGGCTTTTATAAAAAAACGGATAAGCTCCCACAGAATGAGAAAGAAAGGGCATTAAAGATTAAAAGTGATTATGAAATGAGAGTTAAGCGAGGTAACTATTATGACTAAGCCATTATCTACATTTGAGAGAAAGATGAAAAATCCTAAATTCAAGAAAATTTTTGAAGAAGGATATAAGGAATTACTTTTTTCAGAGTTAATGATATCTATAATGGAGGGCGACGATAAGTCAATTAGAGATCTCGCAAGAGAGGCTCATCTTTCTCCATCCATCATCCAAAATCTACGTTCAGGAAAGCAACAAGATATCAAAGTAAGCAATTTAATAAAAATTGCCCATGCTTTTGGATATGAAGTTATCCTTGAGAAAGGAAATGAGCGATTAACTTTACAAGAGACAACGAAAAATTCTAAGAAGCATTTGAGTGTAGTAGCAGCTGCTTAATTTCTAGGATATGGGATAAATATTTTCCCTATAGACTATTTTACCTATTTCATGCTTTAATGTGCGCGCTTAGTTCACTAGGGGTGCCATGTGGTTTTGATGGCTGAGAGAGTCCCTTTGAACCTGACCAGGGTAAGGCCTGCGTAGGGAAGGTGAATGAGAAAAAATTGAATCATCGATTTAATTTTTTCTTTCGTCTATTTCTTCCTCGCATGTTCCCCGTCGATATTAAAATAAATAGGGAGTATTACATGCAAATTGATCACCATTTCTGTCAACCACTTTCGGGCTCAAAAAAAATTTATGTTCGTGGCCAATTACATCCTGATATTGCCGTACCCATGCGGGAGATTAGCTTAACAAATGGGGAATCACTTTCTGTTTACGATACGTCAGGCCCTTATACTGATCTTCAGGCGAAGATTGATGTAACAAAAGGCTTGCTACCATTGCGAGAAAATTGGATTACAGCAAGAAATGATACAGAAAGTTATGCAGGGCGAATCGCTGCGTTGAACGACGCATCAAAAATAAATGCGATCGATTTGCAACGCACGCCAAAGCGAGCGAAATCAGGCTGTAACGTGACACAACTGTATTATGCTAGACGTGGCATTATCACCCCTGAGATGGAATTTGCTGCCATTCGTGAAAATCAGCAACGAGAATGTTATTTACCGCCTAATATGGCACCTATTACGCCAGAATTCGTTCGCAGTGAAATTGCACGTGGCCGTGCTATTATTCCTGCTAATATTAATCATCCTGAATTAGAACCCATGGTTATCGGGCGGCATTTTCTTGTGAAAGTAAATGCTAATATCGGTAATTCTCCTATTTGTTCTTCTATAGAAGAAGAAGTAGAAAAATTAGTATGGGCAACGCGCTGGGGTGCAGATACCGTGATGGATCTTTCAACAGGAAAAAATATCCATGTCACACGTGATTATATTATTCGTAATTCGCCGGTACCGATCGGCACTGTTCCAGTTTATCAGGCATTAGAAAAAGTAGGGGGTGTAGCAGAAGATCTTACGTGGGAGATTTTTCGTGATACCTTAATCGAACAAGCTGAACAAGGTGTCGATTATTTCACGATTCATGCCGGTGTATTATTGCGCTACATTCCTTTCACAGCAAATCGTATCACGGGCATTGTTTCTCGCGGTGGCTCGATTATGGCGAAATGGTGTTTGGCTCATCGGCAAGAAAATTTTCTCTATACCCACTTCGAAGAATTATGTGAAATCATGCGGCGTTACGATGTCAGTTTTTCCTTAGGAGATGGTTTACGTCCAGGATGTATTGCTGATGCCAATGACAAAGCGCAATTTAGTGAACTCGAAACCTTAGGCGAGTTAACTAAATTAGCCTGGCAGCATGACGTACAAGTTATGATTGAAGGGCCTGGTCATGTACCCATGCATTTATTGCAAGAAAATATGGATAAACAATTGCACTATTGCAGTGAAGCCCCTTTTTATACCTTAGGGCCGCTAACAACCGATATTGCGCCTGGTTATGATCATATTACCAGTGCAATTGGTGCAGCGATGATAGGTTGGTATGGGGTGGCTTTATTATGTTATGTTACCCCTAAAGAACATTTAGGATTACCTAATCGAGAAGATGTCAAACAAGGCATTATCGCTTATAAAATTGCAGCCCATGCAGCTGATTTAGCAAAGCGGCATCCAGCTGCTATCCATCATGATAATACTTTATCAAAAGCCCGTTTTGAATTTCGTTGGGAAGATCAATTTAATTTATCGTTAGATCCTGATACTGCTCGTGCTTATCATGATGAAACCTTGCCGCAAGAGAATGCGAAAGTTTCGAAATTTTGTTCCATGTGTGGTCCTAAGTTTTGTTCCATGAAAATCACCCAAGAAATTCGTGATTTAGCACAGGTTGGATCATGAAAACAGGCATTGTGGGTGCAGGAATCATGGGTCGCTTGCTTGCCTTTGCTTTAATACAGGCAGGGCATGAAGTGACCTTATTCGATGCAGGCGATATAAACCAGTTAAATTGCAGCATGGCGGCTGCTGGTTTATTAGCACCTTTTTCGGAATTAGAAAAATCAGATCTGATTATTTATCATTTGGGATGTGATGCATTGAAACAGCATTGGCCTGATATCATTTCTCACCTCGAGGAAAAAATTTATTTTCAAGCAGCAGGTAGTTTGGTGTTATCGCATCCGAAGGATAAATCCGATTTAATTCGCCTGATAGATATCATTCAAACTAAACTAACAGATCGTCATCATTATAAAAAATTATCTTATAATGAGAGAATGCAATTAGAGCCTGGTATAGCTAAATTTGAGGATGTTTATTATTTTGAGGAAGAAGGGCAGATAGATAATCAGGCTGTATTAAGTGCATTGATGAATTATTTGGTAAAACGCGGGATAGAATGGCATCCCCATACTAGTGTGGATGCGGTATCTCCAGGAAAAATCCGTTTCAATGAGACAGATAAGCACTTTGATATAGTGTTTGATTGTCGCGGAAAAGGTGCTAAGGCCATTTTCTCTGATCTGCAGGGGATTCGCGGGGAATTAATTTGGCTATATGCCCCTGATGTAAATATCAAACGTCCAGTTAGATTTCTTCATCCACGCTATAGTTTGTATTTAGTACCCAGGCCAGATAACGTTTACCTCATTGGGGCAAGTGAAATTCATTCAGATCATGGTAGGCCTATTTCAGTTCGTTCAGCATTAGAATTATTAACTACTGTTTACTGTTTGCATCCTGGATTTGCAGAAGCCAATATCATAAAGACGATTACCCAATCGCGACCGACCTTAACTAATTATTTGCCGAAAATTAAATATAGTAATGGCTTGATAGCAGTCAATGGACTTTACCGTCACGGCTTTTTAATTTCACCTACTCTTACAGCAGATATCATGCAGTGGCTACAGAAAGGTACGTCGTCTTTACGTTATCCACAATTATGGGAGAAATTTGATGATAACCATTCGTTTTAGAGATGAGACTATGGTCCTGGAACAATCACATTCTTTAGCAGAAATATTAGTGATGAAAAATTATCACGGTCAACATTTTGCAGTGGCTTTAAATCGACAATTTATTCCCCGCAGCAACCATGTAACAACGTTTATTCAAGATGGTGATGTGGTTGATGTGATTTCACCTATGCAAGGAGGTTAAACGATGTGGAAACTAGCTGATACTTTATTACCTAGCCGCTTATTATTAGGCACCGCAAAATACCCCTCTCTTCACATGATGAAAGAGGCTATTATCGCTTCTGATGCAAATATTATTACGGTTTCGCTTAAACGGCAATCGCCGCGTGAGAAAGGTGGGGAAGATTTTTGGAATTATATTAAATCTTTAAATTGTCATTTATTACCTAATACAGCGGGTTGTCATCATGCTGAGGATGCTATTACCACCGCGGAGATGGCACGAGAAATTTTTAATACTCACTGGATTAAATTGGAAGTAATTGGTGATGATTATAATTTGCAGCCAGATCCTTTTGAATTAGTTAAAGCAGCAAAAGAATTAATTCAACGTGGCTTTGAAGTTTTTCCTTATTGCACGGATGATTTAGTATTATGCCAGCGGTTAGTGGATAGTGGCTGTCGAATTTTAATGCCATGGGGTTCGCCGATTGGGTCTGGAAAAGGATTAATGAATCCTTATGCATTAGAAACTCTACGCACACGTTTACCTGATATTACACTCATTGTTGATGCGGGCATTGGTAAGCCCTCGCATGCTACCCAAGCCATGGAATTAGGTTTTGATGGGGTGTTGCTTAATACGGCTGTTTCATTGGCGAAAGATCCCATACAAATGGCAGCCGCTTTTTCGCATGCCGTACAAGCAGGGCGCTTAGCTTATGAAGCGGGGATGATGTTGGAAAGGAATTGTGCGAGTCCTAGTACGCCTTTGATTGATACCCCATTCTGGCATCAAGTGGAGAGGACATGAATAAACCCATTGTATGGACAATAGCAGGGGCTGATTCAAGTGGTGGAGCAGGGATTCAAGCGGATTTAAAAGTATTTGAATATTTAGGGGTGCATGGTTGTTCGGTGATAACGGCTATGACCGCACAAAACTTGCAGCATATTGCAGATATTCGTTATACACCGCCAGAATTTCTTGAAGCGCAGATTGCTGTTTTAAAAGAATTGCCCGCGAGTGTGATTAAAATTGGCATGTTAGGAACAATAGCTGCGATAGAAAAGCTAAATTATTTTGTGAAAAATTTTTCTGGGCAAATTGTATTAGATCCCGTGATGGTGGCGACGTCAGGAAAAGCCATGTTTGTGGAGGATGGTGTTGCCTATAAAAGTGAGTTAATCAAACTTTTTCCTCACATCGATATGCTCACACCTAATTTGCCAGAAACAGAAACAATTCTCAGTAAAAAAGTTCGTACCCCTCAAGACATTGAGCAAGCCGCGCAGGAATTATTATCATTAGGTGTTAAAAATGTTTTAATCAAAGGCGGTCATGGATGTCATCCTGTTTTTAGCCAAGATTATTGGACAAACGGTACAGAATCATGTTGGTTAACGAGTCCGCGATATCCACAAAAAAACTATCGGGGAACAGGCTGTACTTATGCGTCTGCCATTGCAGCTAATTTAGCGTTAGGTTATGAGATGAAAGAGGCAATCGTCATTGCAAAAATGTATGTGAATAGAGGTATCCGTTTAGCTCACACCTATCAGGCTGATGCAGCCCTTATCATGCATGGCGGTTGGCCAGAAGAAGAAATCGATTTTCCCTACTTGTCGGATCATTACATTGACCAACTGCCACCCCGTTTCATGGACTGCGGTCCTATGCCGTTAGGATTGTACCCGATTGTTAATAATAGCGATTGGGTGGAAAAATTATTAGGCTTAGGGGTGACGACGATTCAGCTGCGTATTAAAGATAAATCGGGTATGGAATTAGAGGATGAAATAAAACGCAGTATTCAGTTAGCTAAACAATATCACGCTCGGTTATTTATCAATGATTATTGGGAATTAGCTATTAAATATCAGGCTTATGGGGTGCATTTAGGTCAAGAAGATTTAACGACTGCTAATATAAAAAAGATCCATCAAGCTGGATTGCGTTTAGGGATTAGTACTCATTGTTATTATGAAGTAGCGAGAGCACATACTTTTAAGCCGTCTTATCTTGCGTGTGGTCCTGTGTTTCCGACAACGAGTAAGGTGATGAAGTTTTCACCGCAGGGGATTTTTAATTTATCTCGATGGCAACGGACATTAAAAAATTATCGGTGGGTGGCGATTGGAGGGATTGATTTAGAAAAACTGCCTGCGGTTTTGGAAACAGGTGTGGATGGTATTGCGCTGATTTCAGCAATTACGGGCGCAGATCAACCAGCATCTATTACGAAGCAATTTTTACACATGATAGGACAATATCAATGCACGAATTAAATCGTTATCTGCGACAAATTAATTTGCCGGGAGTAGGGGTTGAGGGACAAAAGAAATTAAAAGATGCGCGGGTATTGTGTGTGGGTGCAGGAGGATTAGGTTCACCTTTGTTGCTTTATTTGGCTGCAGCAGGGGTGGGGACGTTAGGTGTGATTGATCATGATCGAGTGGAAGTTAGTAATTTACATCGGCAAATTTTATATCAGCAGCAACATATCGGTCACGAAAAAGTGAGCATTGCGCAGCAACAAATGATAGCTGCTAATCCGCATATTAAAGTAAATGCCTATGCAGAACGATTTAATTTAGCTAATGCAGAAATGTTAGTGAAGGAATATGACATTGTTGCGGATTGTTCTGATAATTTTTCGACGCGGTATTTGGTTAATGATGTCTGTGTGAAGTTACAAAAACCGTTTGTTTTTGCAAGTGTTGCCCAATTTGAAGGATTGTGTTCGACATTTTTGGGACAAGCGGGGCCTTGTTATCGTTGCTTATTTCCCTCACCTCCCGCCGATGAGGTCATCCCCAACTGTGAAGAAGGTGGGGTGTTGGGTGTGTTGCCGGGGTTGTTGGGGGTTATCCAGGCAGCAGAAGTATTAAAGCTTATCCTGGTTCAAGGAGACTTGCTGGTTGGGCGAGTATTGGCAGTTAATATGTTAACAATGTGCTTCCAGGAATTCCGCTTGCCGCCCAATCCGCATTGCAATATAGGTGTTCATCCACCTATGATACGGTCTTTAGAACAAGCAGTCTGCAGGAGTAAACAAGCAATGAACAATGACTATCTGATTTCGCCGCAAGAATTAAAAGCAGCATTAGAAAATAATGAAGATATTCAATTAGTTGATGTGAGAACGGCAGAGAAGCATCATGCGTTTAATATCGGCGGCCTTTGGATACCGATGGAAGAATTGCCGCAGAGGTTGGGGGAGTTGGATCCGGAGAAGGTGACGGTTACGTATTGTACGATGGGTGGGCGGAGTATGCGGGCGTTGGAGTTTTTGGTGGGAGCGGGGTTTAGGAAGGTGAGGTCGTTGGATGGGGGAATGACGGCTTGGCGGGAAGTGCTTGTCTAGATTAGGCTTTTTTGGCATTTAAGTATTTCATAAGATAAGTCTATTATAATTACTTTCAAAATAAAAAGGGTATCAATTCTTACTATAGAGAGAGTGGTAAAATGCCTTTAAAAACGATTGATTTCGGAGTAATTGATTTCGAAAGAATGGATTCATTACAAAAGTTTATTGTAGGGGAATATCTTTGGAAGAATGCTAAGCAAGGCAAAATTAAGAAGAAACCTCCTCATACTCTAAATCGATTTGGCATAGTATATACCTTTAATTTTCCTGAGAATGTTGACGCGATATTAGCTTACAAACGATCAAGCGATTCCAAAACTAATCCTTATCATTTTGCAGTGATGCCATCCAATCAAGCATCGTTTGGTAGCCCAGGAGGTTTTGGAAATATCTCTAACACTACAAAAGTAGGGGCTTTGCGAGAAAATAAATCCGTATTTTTTAAAAATTATCACATAACGCATATTATCAAGGAATTATGCTATAAAAAAAATAATACTCGTTCTGCTATAAATAAAGAAGCAAACATCACTCAGAAAACACCTCATGCACATGCAAAACAAGCAATTTTCACGAGTGAAGCAGGTTATATTATTATGCATCAATTTAAGGGACAAGATCTTCTTAAATGGTTGAACCACAATAGGAAGACTCTACGCAAGAATGAGATTGATGTTGCACGAGAGTTGCTATATGCCTTGCAAGAACAAGTTCATGAAAGAGGAATTCTTCATGGCGATATTAAACCTGAAAATATCATCGTAGATATAAATCCACTTACAGGCCAAATTGAGGTGAATTTTGCCGATTTTGGATTCAGTCAGCTGGGTTATGAGGAACAAGAAGGAGGCACTCGAGCATTCGTGGCGCCTGAGACTAAATTCTTCAAAGAGCTGACAGAGAAATCAGATGTATTTTCTCTGGGGCTTGTTATCGCAATTTTGTGTAATCTTACGACTTACCAACATCCAAAAGATGACTTTATTCCTAATTATTCTCATTCGCTTTATGCGTTAATCCAAGAGATGATACATAATGATATGGACGACCGTATAAGTCTCACTTCTGCAATAGATAAAATTGAAAAAATTCGAATTAATGAAAAATGTAAAAATCTGTCTTCAGAAGATAAACAGTTAATTCAAGTGAGTAATGCTGCTGCTATTGCTGCCAGGAAAGAATTTAAGGAGTTCGCTCTAACATTAGAACGATATCCTAGTAAAAATCCTCAAAAAAATTTAGAAAGTATCCTCGATTTCTACCTTGATAAAATTGGGGAGCAGCCAGAGGTTATTGAAGAATTTATAGCTTCAGTGGGAATAAAATTTTTTAAAGGAAAGAATTTACAAACTAAACAAGCTATTAAAAAGGAATTTAAAGAATTACAAAAAAATTTCCTTCAAAGTCAAGAAAAATTATTTAGTCTTTGTGAAAGATTACCGCTTTTAGAAAAATATTATATTCATAAAAGTAAACATGGTACTGATATTCATAACTCACTATGTAAAACCTTGGCTAAAGAAGCTAAACAACTAAAAAATGAAATAAGTGCTATTTTAGATAAGAATAAAAAATTCCCTGCAAGTATTGATGGTATGATAGAGCTCACTGAACGATTTGAAAAAAAATTAACTGAAATAGCAGCTAATTTTGAGGTTAATAATGGGATAGTTAGGTTTTCTAAGAATTTTTCTGATTCAATTGTTGATAGAGAGGCATTAAAAACTTGCTTACTTAATAGAATACAAGAATATAAAGATAGCCGATGGATGTTATCAAGTATAAGGCGAGCCGAGATTAATGATATCCAGGATTTTATTAAGCGGGCAAGTACAGCAGAGGAACTTAAAGAGCTAATTAGAAAAAGAGTAGAGTATATAAAAGATGGTGATCTGAGTAAGAAAATACAACTTAAAGGCTGTTTGGAAGATGCTATTAACTTATATGAGAGTTATCGGGAAAAGCAGAAACAGTCAAGTGCATCTTCTTTACCTAGTGCTGAGCGCTCAAGCTTGAGATAGTAGGAAATTTATCACAACTCTGATAATTTTCGCCTTATTTTCTCATCTGTTCTCTTGAAGTACTTCTCATGTTAAGTGTATCATCCCTAACTTCTTCATATAAAAATTAATGGAGATAATCTCTATGGAAAGCACCAAAAAATTACTAGAACTTACAACCTTTCATCCTCAACCACCCGAAACCCCACCTATTTTTGAAGCCAAGTTAAAAGCGGTTCTAATCAACGGCTCCGCTTGTTATCTTACTCATTATAAAAATCAGGGCCGAGTTAGAGCTCTCTTTAGCTCTCACGGCGATGAAGGCCGACAGCGGGCGAAGAGCTTGAAGCATATTGCTAAGGGATTATCCTATTCAGATCGATTTCCTCTCTTATTATTAATAATGGCCGCTTTTTCTATTGATAAAATGAAGGGTGAAATAATATCCCTTGCTAAAAAGTTTCTTTACCCTGAAATAATCAATCAAGGAATATTTAAAAGTGAGATTCCATTTGATGAAGTTGTAACATCTCTAAAGGGATATATTATAAGTAAGATAGATCAAGAACAAAGGGAAGCAATAATAGAGGGATGTTATAATATAATAGAGATAATAAAACTTATCTTTTCAATGCCATTCAATAAAGAAATATGTAATAAATTTATTAATCGGATAACAGGATTAACACTGAAAGATTTACAAGGCCATTCTTCCCGAATGATAGACCTAGTGGAATTTTATCGCGAATTGAAACCATCCGAAATATCTGATGCACGAGTGCAGGCACAGTTGCGGATAGTGTAGGTTAAATTAATTATCTCATTTGATTTCTTATCTTATAACTAACAATAGTCATCACAATGGCAATCAGTCCACCTATCAGCGTCAGCAGCACTCTATCTATAACTAAAAAGTTATGAAACATTCCCATCATATAAGCAAACCCTAATACAAACAGTTCAATAAAAAACACTCTACCTATATAAGAGAAACTCATGAAAAAGATTAAAAACAAGAGTAAAACCAAGGTAAAAAAATCTATCCAAAAATCAGCTGGTAATAAATAGCCAAATAAAAAAATAGCAATGAAAGCACCGAAGATGTTTACTAGAATCCTTTTAACAGATGTTAAAATAGTGTTCTGCTGAGAACCTTGTATCACTAGTAAAATCGTTAACCCAATCCAATAGAGATTAGGTAAATGATAATTCTTATTTAAAAAATAACTCACTAACCAAGCCATACTTAAGGATAAAATTGTAATAATTGCGGTAATGAGTTGCCTCTCTTGTTTGATTGGATTTTCTGATGAGTGAGAGCTAATATCCTTCAAAATAAAATAAAAAATAATAAATAAAATGGAGGTAATGACCCCATCGAAAAGATATTCTACGCCTTCCTGCCACGGGAAAGTTAAAAAAGAAAAAATAAGAAACATGATGGTGCCCTGGATTAAAATGTTCGCTTGCTCTTTGGTTGTTGGTAAATAGAAAGATAAACCCGCAAAGAGAAGGAGGAATAGATTGGCTAATAAAGGGGAATAATAGCCAAGGGTACCGCCTAAGACAATAGAGAGGGTTATCGTTAGGCAGGCGAGCAGGATATTTTTGGGAGATTTTGGGCCTTGTTTATATATCGCAGCGGCGGAGATGACAGCGATATTGAAGGTAATCAATACAGCTTTATCCCGTGCCCCTGCTAAGACAAAGAAAGCAGTAATCAACAAACATAATAACGTTATTTTAACAGCTTCTTTAAAATAACTAGCATAATTAATGGATAGCAGCGACATTTCTTATTGCCCACTTTGTTCGGCAATTCCCTCAGTAGGGCTTTGCAATTCATTCCCTAATAAGGGTTCCCCTTCATCCAATTCCGCCCGCTCAATCTGCCCAAACCGCTGCGTAATTTTTCGAGAAGAAATATGAACCTGTTCTACATCTGTATGGGCTTGCGCAATCCGTTTAGCCAGATTATCCATACGTGTTTGAAACCGCTCAAAATCATCTGCCAACAATCGCAAATGCTTCTGGATTTCATGGACTTGTTTACGCGTTGCCGCATCTTTCAACACCGCGCGTGCTGTTGTCAAAATCGCCATCATGGTAGTAGGTGATACCATCCATACTTTCATTTGTTGTGCCAACTCCACCAGATCCACATAATGCGCATGAATTTCTGCGAAAATCGCTTCTGCTGGAATAAACATCACAGCCCCATCAGATGTTTCTCCCGGAATAATATATTTTTCAGCAATATCTTGAATATGTTTACGAATATCAATTCGAAATTGCCTTTCTGCTTGCTGCCTTTCCGATTCCGATAAGGAAGAATCCATCACGATACGAAAATTTTCCAGCGGAAATTTAGCATCAATGGCGATATTACCCGTTGGTTCCGGCAAAAATAACATACAATCTGGCCGTTTATTATTGCTAAGCAAATGTTGAAAGCTAAAATGTTGCTCGGGAATCATATTGCGAATTAACGCCGATAATTGCACTTCACCAAATGCACCACGTGAGCGCTTGTCATTTAAAATCTCTTGCAGACTCATGATGCTGCTCGATAGTTCTGTGATTTTCTTTTGCGCCGCATCAATTAATGTTAAGCGTTTGATGACATCACCAAATGTCTCATTCGTTTTCACAAACCCTTCTGCTAATCGTGTTTCTACTTGTTGATTCATTTCTTTTAATTTTTTCTCCGTCGTTTGCGTCAATTGATCAACACGCATGCCTAATTCTTTGGCGTAGTCTGATAAGGCTTCTTTAACTTGCTGGCGATTTTCTTGGACGCCTTTTTGGAGAGTATCTTGTAATATTTTCAATGTCTCAAATTGACGTTCATCATAGCGGGCACGATGGTTGGCTAACACTGTTAATAAAACAATGATAAATAACCCTGCGTTCAGCCCAATTAAAATATACAGTAACATAACTTAATCCTTGTTGAGTAAAGCTAAACCGGGATGGTATAGCGGGAAATAGGTTGTATTTTCTTAATGAGCTGATTTTGTTTCATGAAGGCAGCAAATTGCAGCCAGTCGGCATCATTGAAATCAGCAGGGTTTTCAGCAAAATAGGGCAGCGTGGCAAACCAAGAAGCACGATTGGCTTCGTTATTAGATTCTGGATATTGCTTGGCAAATTGTTGCCATGTTTCTTTCGGATGTTCATCTAAATAAGCAACGGCTTTCTGTAAGGCTTTGAGGAAGCGAGGGAAACGGTCATCATGGGCATTGGCTATGTGAGCGATGAAAATTAACTCGCTATAAGTTGGAATGCCATTATCTTCAGGGAAAAAGGTTTCTACTTTATGGCCTTGTGCTTCTAAGATAGGAACCTCAACATTCCGCATTAATCCGGTGACAGCATCTACTTTACGCGATAAGAGAGCTTGGGTCAGGTTATAATGAACATTCACGAGTTCAACATCGGTTTCTGACAAACCTTGTCGTTGTAATAAGACTTTTAACATCACATTCGATAAGCCACTCACGCTTAAGCCAATTTGTTTTCCTTTAAGGCCAGCTAAATTTTTAATACCGCTATCATTTAACACGACTAAACAATCTAAAGGCTTATCGATTAATGTTCCAATACGGATAAGGGGTAGGCCTTGGTCGACTTGTTCCATGAAGTCAGGCTGATAAGTGATACCAATATCAGCTTTACCAGCAGCGACTAATTTGGGTGGATCACTGGGATCAGCGGGGCCAATGAGTTCTACCTCTAACCCTTGTTCTTTGAAAAATCCTTGCTGCTTAGCAATGATGAGAGGCGCATGATCGGGGTTAGGGAACCAATCCAGTATCACGGTTAATTTTTCAAGGTGCTTGTTAGCAGCAAAACTTAACGTTGTAAATAAAGAAAGTAGCAGTAACGCAATGACTTTTTTCATGATCTTTCTCACTATTCCCACCAGATGAGGAGTCGTAATAATTTATCGATACTGAAGTATAAAATTAATGCCAGCATAATAATAACGATGAGAGCAGCGAACATCATATCAATCTGCATGCGGGCATTAGCATTGAGCATAAGATACCCTAAGCCACGGCTTGCGCCAACCCATTCACCAATGACAGCGCCGAGGGGAGCTGCCACGGCAGCGATGCGGATGCCGGATGCAAGGCGGGGTAAGGCAGCCGGAATGCGAATGTGCCAGAAGATGCGCCACTTTTTAGCTTGCATGGTGCGGGCGAGGTCTAGCCAGCCAGCGTAGGTGTGGCAGAGGCCATCGTAAAAAGCGATGGTGATGGGAAAGAAGATCATGAGGACAGCCGTCAGAATTTTGGACGCCATGCCGTAGCCTAGCCAGATGACAAAAAGGGGAGCAATGGCAAACGTAGGGATAGCTTGGCTGATAATGAGGGTGGGTAAAAGCCAATGGGCTAAAGGACGGAAGAAAGCAAGGAAGAGAGCGGCGAGACAACCGAAAACGATGCCAAGCGTGAAACCCAGTAAGGTTTCGATGAGGGTGGGAAGGGTTTGGATGGCAATCAGGTTGCGTTGATGATAGAGCGTGGAAAAAACGTGTGAGGGGGAAGGCAGGATATAATCGGGGAGATGCCAGAATAAGATGATGCTTTGCCAGATTAATAGTAAACCCGCGAAAATAATGAGGCTACGGCTAAATTGAACTATGAATGCCAAGTAGTGAAAATGCAAAAACTTGTTTTTCGGGTGATTTAGCATTTCATCATTCTCTCTCTTTCTCTCTCTTTTTGCTTTATCCCGCCGTTATTCCCGCGTAAGCGGGACTGAGGATGCTGCTGCAAGCTCGCGAAACAAAAGCGCTTGTAACTCCACCAACTGAGGCTCTGTCAATTCTCGCGGCGTCCCCGAAGAAAGCATCGCAACGGATTTCACCACTGCGGGGGAACCTTGCATCACATAAATAACATGCGCTAATCGCAACGCTTCCATTGGATCATGCGTAATGAACAAAACCGTTTTATCTCGCAATAAATCAGCAGCTAATGCTTGCAACTTATAGCGCGTAATCGCATCTAATGCCGAAAAAGGCTCATCCATTAAAATAACCGGCTTATTCTCCATCAGAGTCCGCACTAATGCCACACGCTGGCGCATGCCGCCTGATAATTGCTGAGGATACAAATGCAAAGCGTTAGTCAATCCCACCTTTTCTAATAAAGCACTCGCCCGATTAATTTCTTCCTGACGCTGTTTATGAGAACCTAATTTTAATTTTAATACCGCATTCTCAAGCACAGTCAACCAGGGGAGTAATAAATCGGTCTGTGCCATATAAGCAATTTGCTGATTCACCGGTAAATGATTACTCGCATAAATTTCACTGTGAGAGATTTCTTGCGTGGTGGTAAGGCCTGCAATCATACGCAGTAATGAACTTTTACCCACACCGCTTGGCCCCAATAATCCTATCCATTGCCCCGCGGGTAAATCCAGCTGAAGGTCGGAAAAAATAATTTTCTCGCCATAAGCGAGGAAGGCATTTTTAATGTGAATCGCTGGGATCATGAGAACCAATGCATCCGTAAAATATCATTGGTTAAGGCAATCAGCATCATGGCGAAAATAAACAAAAAGCCTAGACGATAAAGCAAGATAATAATTTTTTCCGGCAGCGGCCTGCGAATCACTGCTTCAATCATTTGAATAAAAATATGGCCCCCATCTAATCCAGGGATAGGTAAAATATTAATGACACCAATGGCAACGCTTAAAAATGCAAGAAAGCCAATGAATGAAATAAATCCGTAATTCAATGCTTGTCCCGCGCTTTCAAAGATGGTGATAGGACCACCTAAACTTTGGAGGGATAATTTACCTGTACTCATTTTCCAAAAGAGTAATAAATTAAAATAAGTGAAATCAGTAATCTGCTGCCAAGCATAAGAGATAGCCGTAAGCGGTGAATATTGAATGCGATGTAATAAATTGGGGGGCATGTCAAAATGCGGACCAATGCCAAGATAACCGTATTTTGTCCATAAAAGATCGCGCTTAGAGCCAATGGTAACAGGAATGTCTAGCTTCCGATGATCTCTTTCGATGGTAAATAGGAGGGTTTCATCTGGATGATTGTAGATAGTTGTAATCAAATCTCCCCAATCTTTCACCGGTTTTTTATTAATCGCAATAATCTTATCGCCAATTTTTAACTTCGATGTCAGTGCTTTCGAATTTTTTGCCATGACGCCAATGATTAAAGGAATAGGTGGCTCATAAGGCGTTAGACCGAGGCTTGCCATGGGGTCTGGATTTAAGCCATTGATTTGCCATTGTGATAAATCTAGATAATGCGTTTCTAGTTTTTCATCCGAATTTTTTGTTTCCATTTTCACAGGCGTGGGACTGCCGATGGAAGCAACTAAGCGCAACATAATGCTAGGCCAAGTGGAGGTGGTTTGCCCATTGATACTAACAATCTGTTGATTGGGTTTTAAACCACCCGCCGCGGCAATAGAATGCGGGGTGATTTCACCGATGATGGGCTTGATGGTGACAAAGCCGATAACAAAAATCAGCCAATATAAAATGAGTGCACACACTAAATTACAAGCAGGGCCAGCAAGGACAATGAGAAATTTTTTGTAAAATGGCTGGCGATTGAAGGCAAGTGGCAATTCTTCTGGGGACACCTGTCCTTCATTTTCATCTAGCATTTTTACATAACCGCCGAGAGGAATGAGAGCAAGAACGTATTCCGTGCCTTTTTTATCATGAAAACGCAGCAACGTCTTACCAAAACCAATAGAGAAACGCAGCACTTTAACGCCAAGGAGTTTTGCTACACTGAAATGTGCTGCTTCATGCGTTCCTACCACAAAGAGAATAGTGATTAAAATACCCAAAATAGAGATCAATAATTGGAGCATAATGTCTCCTCATTTGTCGTTTTTTATGCCACGCTGCTTTTATTCGATGAAATGCCTAAATTTTTTAATCGCTGCGTAATTCTCTTCGCTGTGGCCACATCTTTAATGGGCCCCACTTTGACGCGATAGAGTTTTCCATTTGAGATTTTCACGGGTGCATCCAACAATGCGATTAAACGTTGCTGTAATTTTTCTGCATTGGAACGGCTGCGAAATGCGCCGACTTGTAAGTACATGGTTTGAGCAGATTTATTATGCCAATTGCTTGAAGAAGTAGGCTTTTTAGAAGCTATCATCATAGGTTTGTTGACGGGCTTATTATATGTCGTAGGATCGATAGCTTTGACTTCGACGAGGGCGGTTCCATGCCCTAACATGCCTAATTTTTTTGCGGCAACATAAGAGAGATCAATTAATCGATTTTGCATAAACGGCCCACGATCATTAACTTTTACAATCACTTTGCGATTATTTTTCAGATTCGTGACTTCTACATAAGTCGGAAGGGGTAATGTTTTGTGGGCGGCGGTCATGCTTAACATATCATACCGCTCGCCACTTGAGGTACGTTGGGCGTGAAATTGTGTGCCATACCAAGAAGCGATACCAATTTCATCATAATTTTTACTGGATCTTAAAGTATAATACCGTTTTCCAAATACACTATAAGAAGGCATATTGCCAAATTTAGCCAAGGGTTCTACTTTGGGTACGGCATTCGGAATTTTAGTTTCATCTACATAAAAATCAGGGGGGCCGTCTTTTCGATGCACATGTGAACAACTGCTGAGTAACACCATTAAAAATAAAATAAAGATAACGCTGACACGCTGTCGCGAGATTTGAATGAGGTTATCCATTGTTCAGTCGTTCCCTTAATAAGGTGATATAACTACTTAGTTGATAGACAGCCATTGCGTATAAATCACTGGCATTATAGCGTTTGATGACATCAAAATTGCGAAATCCTAGCCAATATTCATTGTTATAATAGCTTTGTAATTCAATGATTTTAACTTTCTGCTGTTCAGGTGAAATTTTGACGCGTGGCACAATGCCGTATTTCATTAATTCTGCAACAGTCATGGATTGATTAATTTTGTCATTACGCAGCAAATAATGATAGCGATCACCGATAATTAAGGCGGGTGCGACAATAGGTTCATTCGATTTCCAGCCAACTTGATGATAGTAATTGGCGATACTGCCGATGACATCAACTTCATCATTCATTAAATCTGTTTTACCACTGTTAGAAAAATTCACTGCATAATGACGGTAGCTGCTAGGCATAAATTGCGGTTGGCCTATGGCGCCTGCATATGATCCCATGACTTTGAGAGGATCAAGATGTTGTTCGCGGGTTAATAAGAAAAATTGTTCTAATTCACTACGGAAATAAGGTGCGCGAGGTGAGTCGCTAAAGGCAAGGTTGCTGAGAGAATCAATTACACGGTAACCACCCGTGCGTTGACCATATTTGGTTTCAATCCCAATGGTGGCGACAATAACACTGGCGGGAACGCCATAGAGGTCTTCTGCGCGTTGCAGCTCTTTTTCATATTTATTCCAAAACTCAACACCGTGTTTAATCCGCCATTCACTGACAAATAGCATCTTATAGGTATACCAAGGCTCTTTCTCGAGAGGCTTCTTTACTAAACGGATAACTTGGGGGCGTATCTTTACCGTGCTAAAGCACGCGAGTAATTCATTTTCATTGAAGTGGTATTTTTTCACCATATGTTGAACAAATGCTTGGACATCAGGGCGATGGGCGAAATTAGTGTCCACGGTCTCAACACTTGCAAAGGCTGTCGAAAGGCCTAACAGTAGGATTAACAAGACTCTTACTAACCAAAACATCAACGCGTCCTCACGTGGTTACTAATTTTCGATGGGTTTGTATAGACATCAGAATACCGAAACTTGCCATCATCGTCACCATTGACGAACCTCCATAGCTTACTAGGGGGAGGGGGATGCCCACAACTGGTAAAATTCCAGTCACCATTCCCATGTTGATAAAAAAAGAAACAAAAAAAGTAAGCGTGATACTGCCAGCTAAGAGACGAGAAAAAGTGTCTTGGGCGTTGAGGGTGATGTATAAGCCCCGGGCGATGATAAGTAAGTAGAGCATAATGAGGATGACGTTACCCGCAAAGCCGAATTCTTCGCCGCAAACGGCAAAGATAAAATCGGTGGAATGTTCAGGCAAAAAGTGAAGGTTAGATTGGGTACCATTTAACCAGCCTTTACCAAATAAGCCCCCTGAACCGATTGCAATTTTGGATTGAATGATGTGGTAACCGTTACCGAGGGGATCACGTTCGGGGTTCAGAAAAGTGAGGACGCGTTGCCGTTGATAATCATGTAAGAGATACCAGACAAAGGGGGTACAGACAGCAAGCGTGGCGAAGAGGGTGAGAATGATGCGCCAGCTTAATCCGGCTAGAAATAAGACCGTACCGCCTGCGATTACTAACAAAATAGCTGTTCCTAAATCAGGTTGTTTCGCCGTGATGATAGCGGGGATGAGAATGATAGGGGCGGCGAGTAAAACGGATTTCAGGGTGACGGGAAGATGACTATGCTGATAATACCAAGCAAGCAAAAGCGGAATGGCTAATTTCATCAGTTCCGCAGGTTGAAAATGAACAATGCCTAAATCTAGCCAGCGTTGTGCACCTTTACCGATGTGACCTATACCCAATACGATAATTAACAAAAAGAGGCCGATACCGTACACCCAGGGTGCTGAACGTTGCAACGTAGTAGGGGGAATTTGTGCGACCAAGACCATGACGCAGAAAGCGAAGAATAGCCGGGCTATTTGCAATTCAATGGCATGCAGACTTTCGCCGCTGGCACTGTAAAGAATAGCTAAACCAGCAGCAGAGAGTAGCAGCAAGAAAGACAACAAGAGGATGTCAATGTGTAAATATTGCCAAATGGTGCGATAGCGCAAATCATTTGGTGGTTTTTTTAGTTTCTGTTTGAGCTGGTCGATTAGCATTTTGTGGCGGTCCTAAATAATAATCGAAAATGACCCGTGCCGCTTCAGCAGCGACATTACTATGTTCAGTAATAATAGCTAAAGCGAGTTTAGGATGATCAACTGGCGCAAAAGCAATAAAAAGGTGATGATCGCGTAAATTCTCGGGCATGCTTTCTTGTTTATCTTCTTCATCGGGATTACGACGTTTCGATACTTGGCCGGTACCCGTTTTGGCAGCAATCGTGTAAGTATAGTTGCGTCCGAACATGCGGTAAGCTGTTCCTTGCGGCGAATCCACGACGTTTTGCATCGCACTGATGACGACGTCCCAGTAATGGGGATCGCGAAGTTTGATCGGATCAAGAGCAATGGGCTGTTCAGTGACATACGATTTACCAGGCGCTTGCTCACCCAGTAATAAATAAGGGATGAATCGCTGACCGCGACTCGCAATGGTAGCGACACCATTGGCTAATTGGATAGGGGTGGCTTGCATCAGACCTTGGCCGATACCCGCATTAACCGTATCACCATTATACCAATGAGCACCTTTTACGTTTTGTTTCCATTCAGGGGAAGCAACGACACCTGGTAATTCATCATCTAAATCAATGCCTGTGACATTGCCAAAACCAAACTGGTTTAAGATGTCATCCATCCGATGAATACCCATCTTCATGGCAAGCGTGTAGAAGAAGGTATCGCAAGAGACCATGATTGCTTTAGACACATTCACGGTACCGTGGCCACGGCCATTTTGATCGTGAAATCGGTGAGAATAATTGGGTAATTCAAACCAACCGGGATCATAAATGGTATCTTCTGGAGTAATGACACCACTGTCTAACCCTTCTAATGCAAAATAAGGCTTAATAGTGGAAGCAAATGGATACAAGCCGCGTAAGGCGCGGTCGAAGAGGGGCTGATCAGAGGATTGCTGCAAGGTTTGATAATCTTTTTGGCTGATACCAAGGACAAACATGTTTGGATCATAGCTAGGCTGGCTCACCATCGCCAGCACTTGTCCCGTGCCAGGCTGAATGGCGACGACAGCACCGTGATGGCCGGCAAGGGCTTTTTCAGCAGTGAATTGGAGGCCGCTATCAATGGTTAAATAAATATTTTTGCCGGGGGTGCCTTTAATTTGCTTTAAGACGCGGACAGGTTTTCCGCTGGCATCGTTTTCAACTTCTTCATAACCTACTTTACCGTGTAACTCTTCTTCATAAGACTTTTCTATGCCTAATTTGCCAATGTAGTGGCTAGCGCTGTAGTTAACTTGATCAATTTCGTCTAATTCTTGCGCATTAATACGGCCAACATAACCTAGCACATGCGCAAAACTCGCGCCGTAAGGATAATGTCGCATTAAGCGAGCAGTGATCACCACCCCTGGAAAGCGGTATTGGTTTTCGGCAAATCTAGCGACTTCTTCATCGGTCAAGCGCATTTTTAAGGGAATTTCATCAAAGTGGCGGTGTTGCTTTAGCTGTTTCCAGAATTGGCTGAGATCATTATCGTTTAAAGTCACAATCTTTTTAAGGGCTGTCAGTGTTTTAGGAAGGTCTTGGACTTGCACAGGAATGACATCCAAGCTGAAAACGGGGATATTTTCGGCGAGTAAAACGCCATTGCGATCATAAATAAGGCCACGCGTGGGTTCGATAGGGACTAAATCTAGCCAGTTTTTAGTGGATAAAGTGCTATAGACATCGTGTTTAAAGATTTGGAGATACGCAAGGCGGCAAATTAAACAGAAACTCAGAACGGCAATAAATACTACCACCAGCATCGTGCGTCTAGTGACGAGTTGAATTTCTTGTTGATGGTTTTTAATCGGGATCCGTTTTTGCATGGGCCTATCTTAATCGAAACGGTAGCCAACATCGAGCATCACGGGCACGGTGATGCCGGAATTATTACTGGATAAGTGGGCATTTGAATAGTGCACGGCATGGAGGCCAATAGAAAACTGTTGTTTCGCCCCTAGCAGTAAGCCAATACCTATTCGATCTTGGAAGGCGAAGTGGATGCCCAGGTTCCGATCATCTAAATGAGTATGGTTAAGATAGGCAAGGCCGATGCTGAGTTCTAAATAAGGGGTGATAGGCCCACGTTTGCGGAAAGTATTCCGAATAACGGGAGCGATAGAATAAATATTGAGCGTGGTGTAGTAGGGGGTGTTATTGACCCAAAAGTGAGAGAAGCCGCCATCAAAATAGAGGGTAAATTGTCGCCAGTGAAAACAGTCAGGATCATACGTGAGCATGAATTGATAGCCATGCAGAGAAGGGGGCTCTTTAGTCACTAAGGCATAAGAAAAGTTAGCACCATAATAGGGAGCTGCTATACCTAAAGTAGGTAGCACTGACAAGATAGCAATGAGGACACATTTAAAATTTAACTGTTTCATCATGAAAGAGGTATTTTCCTTAACACCAATAATGAAAGACGATATAAATTTTAATTCGCGATAACTGTTGATTACACTTTTTGCAGAATAGCACGGTTTATTATTTTCACCAACATTTCAATGTGCTGTTCACTTGCATTTAAAGCAGGAAGATAACGTAATAATTTACCACCTGCGTGTAAAAAAGTTTCCTGACCACGTATCGCAATTTCTTCTAATGTTTCTAAACAATCGACAGCGAAGCCCGGACAAATAACATCCACTTGTTTAATGCCACGTTGGGGTAATTCTGTTAATAAGGAGTGTAGAGAAGGTTGCAACCATTTGTCATAACCGAATTGGGATTGGAAACATAAGGTCCATTTACCAGTGGGTAATCTTAATGCTTGTGCGAGTAAGGCGGCAGTTTTTTCACATTGATCTCGATAAGGATCGCCTGCACGGACCAAGCGTTCGGGGATACCGTGAAAAGAAATTAAGAGATGTGGTGATGGGCCTGCTTTTTTCCACCTCTCCTGTATACTATTAGCAAGCGCCTGAATATAAGAAGGATGATCGGCATAATCGAGAACAAAATGAGAAGCAGGAAGTGTAGGCCAACTACTTAAAATGGTATGCACACGATCAAAACTCGAAGCTGTTGTAGTGGTGGAATATTGAGGAAATAAGGGCAGGACGATAAGGTTGTTGACTTGTTTCCCGCGCAAATAATCTAAAGCTTGTTGAATGGAAGGCGAGCCGTAATTCATGCCTAGTGCAATTTCCATTTCACCTCCCCATTTTTCTTTAAGCTGCGCGGTAATTTTTTCCATCATAACGCGCATAGGAGAGCCCTCTATTGTCCAAATTTTTTGATACAGTTTAGCAGACCGATGCGATCGAAAAGGTAACACTAAACCATAGAGAATAGGTAACCAAATCGCACGTGGTAATTGCACGACATGGGGGTCGGATAAAAATTCACGCAAGTAGCGCCGTACAGCACGAGGAGTAGGCGCATCAGGTGTGCCTGTATTAGTGAGGAGGATGCCGGTTTTTAACATAATAATTATATTTTCTTTTTAAATCCTAATGCAGCTAATCGTTCTTTTATACTGGGATGAGTGGAAAAGAGGTCATTAAGGGATGACATTCCCATGATACCTGCAGTTGCAGGATCAAAAATATACGCTTCACGCCTGACATTTTCATGTGGTGTTTGTTGATAAGCCATCGCATAAGCATCTTGGTGCTGAGCATGATCTTCGCTGATTTTTAATAGCGCGGAAGCAAGCGGTTGATTGGTGCGCATCAGTTCCACGGAGCCTGCATCCGCCATTAATTCTCGTTTGCGGCTGAGATATAAAAGTAGTAATACGCTGATGATAGGTAAGGTGTAGCGTAAGATGAGGATAATAATGGTTAACGCATTACGTGAACGATTGTCCTCACTGCGACGCGAAAAAATCGCGTTATAAAAAAACATATCTAATACCATGATGGTCAAATTCGCTAGTAAAGAAGCAGTGAGGGTGAGTTTAATATCGAGATGGCGAATATGGCTTAATTCATGGGCCATGACTGCTTGCAATTCATCGCGGTTTAGTTTTTCCATCAAGCCTCGCGTAATAGCCACCATGGCGGATTTTTCACTATAGCCACTGGCAAAAGCATTCATATAATCAGCATCGATAATGAAGACCTTAGGCATGTAGCGTAAACCCGCTGCAATTTTCATTTCTTCGACGACATTATAAAGTTGTTGCTCGGCGACTGTTCTAGCGGTTTCGGGGGTGATTTCATAATAATCCGTGCCTAACAGCATGAGTTTGTCATATAAGGCATAGCTCACGAATAACGAAATCGCTGCAATGGCGAGCATGATAAGCGTGGCAATGGGGAACAACTTAAAGGTGATAAGCGCGATAAAAAGCTGTGAAAGCGAGGCTTGCGGGAAAGCGGGTGCATAAAGATACATGTCTACCAGCAACCCGAGTGCGCAATAAATTGCAAAAAACAAACCGATGACAAAAAGAGTTCGCGTATTATTTTGGCGCAATGTCTTGCGCCAATCTGCAGTGGAAGAAGTGTAATGATCTAAGTCGGTAGGCATAAATTATAATTGGACGGTATAAGATTCTTGTTGCGCAATTTTCTCCTGACTAAGCTGCCAGTATGGAAAATCGAAATCTAACTTGCCCTGGAATGCAGAAACAATCAGGGTAGCAGGGAAGGATTTTTTGTTAGCGTTATACATTTCAATGCTGTCATTGTAAGATTGTTTTGCGTAAGCCAATTTGTTTTCAGTGCTGACGATTTCTTCTTGTAATTGTAAGCAATTTTGGTTGGCTTTTAAGTCAGGGTATTGTTCGAAAACTACGTTTAAATGGGTGGCGATATCAGAGATTTTATTTTCGGCCTCAATGCGCGATTTTTCATCACCAGCCTGGTGGGCCTGTTGGGCTTGGTTACGTAAAGCAACCACGTCTTTTAAGGTGGTTTTTTCGTAGTCCATGTATTTTTT
>Ga0070738_10002970_pt1 | contig 23949 bp, 17 predicted proteins | sample Coa_R2_2_FD_66446 | JGI IMG/M metagenome (GOLD analysis project Ga0070738, IMG submission 66446) | Surface soil microbial communities from Centralia Pennsylvania, which are recovering from an underground coalmine fire - Coalmine... | ecosystem: Environmental > Terrestrial > Soil > Unclassified ... | reverse complement strand
CCGCGGGACGCCGCGGCGCAGGACTGGCCCCGCTATGGCCGCGATGGCGGCCTGACCGGTCGCTCCCCGGCCCGGGGCGCGATGGCTGTCCCCCATGTCGCGTGGTCCTTTGCCCTGGCCGGGCGCGAGCTGCTCGTGGCGCTCCAGGCCGCTCCGGCCGAGCATCGCCTGACCCTGGACGCCGCGGCCGAACCCGGACCCGGGGCGGCGCCCCTCGCGCCCGCCGGCCCGCTCCGGCTCGACATCGACGGCCGCGGCCCGCTCCGCCCCGCGGTCGAGACGTCCCACCTGCGGTGGGCGAGGATCCTGCCCGGCGTGGCCGGGTATCAGCGGGTTGCCTGGAATCATACCTGGACCGATCAGGCCGTCTGCCGGCTCCAACTGTTCGCCCACGACCGCGGCTTCGATCGACCGCGGCTCGTCTGGGAGACGGACCCGGCCGAGGCCACGATCTTCAATCCCCTCGATGTTGTCTGGGATATCGACGGCGACGGGGTCCAGGAAGTCTGCGTGGCGGCGCATTATCGCGTGATGATCTTCGAGGGCACGACCGGCCGCAAGGAGACGGAACTGCGCTACCATTCCAGTCGCCCCTATGGCTGGTTCGGTGTGGCCGACGTCGATGGCGATGGGCAGGAGGAGCTGGTGACCATCGGCGACTTTCAAAGCCACATCGACGTCCTGGACTACGATCGCACCCGTCCGGAAGCCGAACGCTTGCGCGTCAAGTGGCGGCGCGACATTGAGCGGGACATCGAGGAGCGGGTGAAATGGCCGCAGGTCGGCCCGCATCCGCTGGCTGACGTCACCGGCGACGGCCGGCCGGAACTGGTCCTGAACCTGTTCAACGACAGCGGCGACCGCCAGTGGCATGCGGTCGTGCTCGACGCGACCACCGGCAAGACCATCGAGGATCGACCGCGCCGCTTCGTGCAGGGGACGGCCGACGTCGATGGCGATGGCGCGGCGGAGCTGTTCCTGATCGGTACGGACAGCGAGCTGGTGCCGTCGAGCGGCCACATCGAGCTGGTCGGCGTCCGGGGCGCGACTCCGGCCGGCCGCTGGTCGCACGAGGAGGCCGCCTGGTGCGTCGCGGACCTGCCGCATCTCGGGCCATCGTGGTCGACCACCGCCTCGCAGGGGATGCAGCACGTCCTGCTGCGCGGGCCGAGACGACCGGTCTTCTTCGTGAAGACTCGGGAGGCCGGGACCGCGCGGCGGGTCGCCCTCGCCGCGATGCGCGCCCGGGACGACGGTCGGGTCGAGACGCTCTGGAAGGTTGGAGGCGTCCCGGAGACGGGCGTGCTGGTCCCCGTGGAGGAAACCGGTGTCGAAGGCGACGCGTCGGCGCTGCTGCGGGTTCGCCTGGCCGCGAACGAGAGCGCCCACCTGGTCGCCGACCGAGCCCGGCCGCGGATCATCGAGGCCCGGCCGCTCGGCTCGGACGCTGCGCCACCGATCGTGGCGCGGCTCGACGCGGGGGCGGACCGATGCGTGGTCGCCGAGGGGCCCGGTCAGCGGGTCTTCGCGATCGACCCGCCCGGGCGGCGCGGGGAGCCGCCCCGGCTGCGATGGCAGCGGCCCGGACGGGGCATGCACGACGGCACGCGCTCGGTGGGTCTGCTGGCGGCTGATCTCGACGGCGATGGCGGCTGTGAGGTGGTCGCGGCCGATCAGGCGCGCGGCGGGCATGCCGTGCTCGTGGCCTATCGCGGCGATGGCTCGACCTTGTGGGAGAAGGCGTTCCCGCACATCGACGGTGCCCCTCCCGTCTGGAACGCCAGCGCGCTGACCTTCTGGTGGTCCGGCCATTTCCGGCGACCGGACCGGCTTGATCTGTTCGTCAATACACGGCGGCGGCTGATGCACACCGACGTCGGCCAGCTCGTCGATGGCCGGGATGCGACCACCCTCTGGACGCATGAGAAGGCGATCGTACCCGATCAGTTCCGGTGGGGCTGGGCCGGTATCCCGCTGGCGGCCACCGACGTCGATGGGGACCACCGCGACGAGCTGGTCTGCCTCTACCCGGTCTGCTTCTGGATCGCCGAAGGCCGGACCGGGCGGATCACGACCGGTCGGGAACTGGCCTCACGCAAGGAGCTGCCCGCCTGGGCCGCCTACGGTGAGCCGATGGTCCACGACTTCAACGGCGACGGAGAGCCCGAGATCCTGCTGGATTCGCCCTACATCCTGGCCCTGCTCGATCGGACTGGCAGGCCGCTCTGGCACGGCCCGGGACGGGCGGACTTCCCGGTGGGTCGCGGCGCGGGAAACTCCGGCGAGACGACGGGCTGCCGGCATGCCCTGGTGGATATCGACGGAGATGGGGCCTTCGAGATCGCGTCGGCCGGCTATGGCGACGGCGTGCGGGTGATCGACCCGCGCACCGGGCGGCGGCTCTGGTCGCTGCCGGCGCCGGCGCCCACCGGGCCGAAGGTCGCGGCCGCGAACATCGACGGCCGGGGTGGCGACGAGATCCTCTATCCGGCCGGCAACGCGCTCGTGGTCATCACCGGCGATCGCACCTCGGGGCGGGTGTTGTGGAGCTGGCGCGGTCCGACGAGCCTGAGCCTGCCCGCCATCGCCGATGTCGATGGTGATGGGCGGGCCGAGATCGTCGTTCAGGATGCCCACGGCACGGTGCACTGCCTGACGGACCGTCCCGGCTGAGGACCGGGCTCAGCCGTGCGAGGTTCTCATCAATTCGACGTGAGTACGAACTCATCGTGCTGGGCTCAGCCCTCATCCAGGATGAACTTGACCGGCCTCGGAAGCGGCCGGAAACGGAAACTCGGTTGAATGGCACGTCCTGAAGGCGTGCCGATCGGCCCCCCAGGACGCGAACGACCGCGCAGCCAGGCTGGCTCCCCGCGGTCCAAGGGGATTCGCCCAGAGCGGCCGCGCGGCGCCGGGCCTCTGCGCGATCCAGATATCCAGCACTCGCAAGCATCCCGGCTCGCCCTGCGCGAGCAATCCCAAAAAATTTCAAAATGACCTTGGCGAGCCCGCGTCGGTTCGCGACCATCCCACCCGCTTGATGGACCGATCGCAGGGAACCGAGTGGAATTCATCAAGACGTACCGGGGAACCCTGGAGATCACTTTTGCCGTCCGAGAGCACGAGGTGAGTTCTTACGGGCGAGACGGTCACAAGGTTCAATACCTGGGTCGCCTGGATCTCGAACAGAGGAGCATCGCAGGCCGGTGGGTCATCCGGTACCGGGGCTTCCTCGGCTGGATCTTGCCACCCCAAGACTGGGGCAGCTTCGAGCTTTACAAGAAGGCCTGACCCGGCCGGCCAAGACTCCTCGCAGAGGGGTGATCAGGGCGTTGCCTGGACTGAAGGTGCATCGGCGCTGGGCCTCGCTGGAAACGACCCGTGGCTCGTCCGGCTACGCGGCCACTCCCCGATCCACCGACCCATCGAACCCGGCACCGATCAGGTCGGTCAGGGCGGTGACGGCCTCATGGGCATCGGCACCGTGGGCGACGATATCAAGCGTAGTTCCGCACTCGGCGGCGAGGGTCGCCAGGTCGAGGAGGCTCTTGGCGTTGGCCGTGATGCCCTTGGCGATGACCCGGATTTCCGACCGGAACGATTGCGCCAGGACCACCAGCTTGGCAGCAGGCCGCAAGTGGAGCCCGAGGGGATCGATGATGACGACTTGGCGGCTTCTGAGACAGGTTTCAGTCATCGATGGCTCCTTGACGACGAACGGCATGTTCGACCTGATGGGATCGTCAACCTCGATGTCGCCCCACAGTCGTGGCCCACCGCCCCGGCATCGTGGGATGGCTGGCGATCCCAGGTGGCGGCCCGATGAGAGCCGCCCTCGCCAGATTATGACACTCTGTCTTCAAGAGATCAAATAATCCTGAGATTCTCTCTCCTGCCGTAAGTTACTCCGGAGAGGCAGGATACGTGCGATGTGATCGACTTGAACGACTGCGCCGAGGTTCGGGAAGGGGGGCTCCGGGACAACGGTAAGCACACCATCATGGGGATCTCAGGAGGGTCGCATCGTCGCGGCCGGCCTGTGATTTGACCGCTGAATTCCCGTGCCGTATGATCGGATCATCGGTCCTCCGAAGGTCGGGTGCCGCGGTGCGGGCCGCCGTCGAGGGACAACCGGCCCATCAGCCCGCCGTGGCGACGCGCCACCGCGAGAAGTCACCGCGGCGGCCAGCAGGATCAGCGGCATCCGAGCGACGGAGATCCGCCCTGTGCCCGAACTCGAGTCGACGACCGCCGAACAACGGCGCTTGAGCGACAGTGCCGCGCGGCGCGCCGACTGGAAACACTGGGGGCCGTACCTGGCCGAGCGGGCCTGGGGCACGGTCCGCGAAGACTACAGCCCCGCCGGTACGGCCTGGGACTACTTCCCCCACGACCATGCCCGCAGCCGGGCCTACCGCTGGAACGAGGACGGGCTCGCCGGCTTCTGCAATCGCTTCCAGAACCTCTGCCTGGCGATCGCGCTGTGGAATGGTCGCGACCCGTTCCTCAAGGAGCGGCTCTTCGGCCTGGCCAACGAAGAAGGCAATCACGGCGAGGATGTCAAGGAGTATTATTTCTACCTGGACGGCCTGCCCAGTCACGCCTACATGCGGATGCTCTACAAGTATCCCCAGGTCGAATATCCCTACGAGCGGCTGCTGGCCGAGAACCGGCGGCGGTCGCGGGCCGAGCGCGAGTTCGAGCTGATCGACGCCCTGGGCGAGGCCCTGGCCGCGGGGCGTTATTTCGACGTCTTCGTCGACTATGCCAAGGCCGCCGAGGAGGATATCCTCTGCCGGATCACGGCCTATAACCGCGGTCCGGAGCCGGCCGAGCTGCACATCCTGCCCCAGGCCTGGTACCGCAACACCTGGTCCTGGGGCTACGGCGGCGATCGCCCCGTCCTGCGGGCCGACGGCGACACGGTCGTCCGCACTGAGCATCGCCACCTGGGCCAGCGGTGGTGGTACCTCGATGACCATACGCAGGTCCCGACCCTGCTCTTCACCGAGAACGACACGAACCGCCGGCGACTCTTCGGCGCGCCCAACGAGAGTCCCTACGTCAAAGACGCGTTCCACCACGCCGTGGTCCAGGGGCGCCGCGACCGGGTCAACCCGGCGCGGCGGGGGTCGAAGGCGGCGGCCCACTATCAGGCCACTGTCGCGCCGGGCGCCGCCATGACGGTGCGTACCCGATTCACCAACACGCCGCTGTCCGATCCGTTCGGCCGTTTCGATCTGATGGTGCGTCGGCGGATGGCTGAGGCCGACGAGTTTTACGAGGCCCTCCAGCCGGCTGGTCTGGGTGAGGACCAGCGCCGGGTGCAGCGGCAAGCGTATGCGGGGCTGCTCTGGTCCAAGCAGTTCTATCACTACAGCGTCGAGCTGTGGCTGGAGGGCGACCCGGCCGGCCCGGAGCCCCCACGGCCCCGGCTGAGCGGCCGGAATTCCGGCTGGCGGCACGTGTATCACCTCGACGTGTTGAGTGTCCCCGACAAGTGGGAATATCCCTGGTTCGCCGCCTGGGACACGGCGTTCCATTGCATCGTGCTGGCCCGGATCGACCCCGAGTGGGCCAAGCGGCAGCTGGTGCTGCTCTTGCGCGAGTGGTACATGCATCCGAACGGCCAACTCCCGGCCTACGAGTGGGACTTCGGCGACGCCAATCCGCCGGTGCATGCCCACGCCGCGTTACGGGTCTACGAGATCGACCGCGAGCGGACCGGCCGGCCGGACACCGACTTCCTCGAGGAGGTCTTCCACAAGCTGCTGCTGAACTTCACCTGGTGGGTCAACCGCAAGGACCCCGCGGGCCGCAACGCGTTCCAGGGGGGCTTCCTGGGCCTGGACAATATCGGGGTCTTCGACCGCAGCAAGCCGAACCTGGCGGATGGCCGGCGGCTCGAGCAGGCCGACGGCACGGCGTGGATGGGCTTGTTCTGCCTCGATATGCTGGCCATCGCGCTGGAGCTGAGCCGAACCCGGCCGGCCTACGAGGCGATCGCGACCAAGTTCTTCGAGCACTTCCTGGCGATCTCGCACGCGATCAACGGGATCAACCGCGAGATCGGCCTGTGGGATCCGGTCGACCAGTTCTATTACGACGTGATCCGCATCGAAGGAGGACCACCCGAACACTTGAAGGTCCGCTCGTTTGTGGGGTTGCTCCCGCTGTGCGCCACCCTGGCGATCGAGCCGGGAACGCTGGAGCGGCTGCCCCACTTCCGCCGCCGGATGGACTGGTACTTCCGCTACCGCCCGACCCTGGCCGGCAACCTCTGCCTGATGACGCAGCTCGGCGAAGGGAATCGCCGGCTGTTCGCCCTGGCCGACCGGGCGAAGCTCGAGGCGGTCCTGCCCCGCCTGTTCGACCCGGCGCAGTTCCTCTCCGATTATGGCTTGCGGTCGGTCTCCCGCGGGCTGGCCGGCGAGCCCTTCCTTTTCCACAACAATCGGGTCGCCTACGAGCCGGCCGAGTCGTCCCAGCCGATCTATGGCGGCAACTCCAACTGGCGGGGGCCGATCTGGTTCCCCGTCAATTTCCTGATGATCGAGGCGCTGCGCGAATACCACCGCTACTACGGCCCGAGCCTGACGGTCGACCTGCCGCGCGGCGAGCCGCACCGCGTGACGCTCGCCGAGGCCGCCGACGAGCTCGCCCAACGCCTGGTGCGGATCTTCCTGCGCGACGCCGAGGGCCGCCGCCCCGTTCTCGGCGGCGTCGCGCTCTTCCAGACCGATCCGCACTGGCGCGATCATATCCCATTCCATGAATACTTCCATGGCGACGACGGCTCGGGCCTGGGCGCCAGCCACCAGACTGGCTGGACCGCACTCGTCGCCGAGCTGATCCAGTCCAGCACATGTTGCCAAAGAGATCTCCGCGAGGGTCGCAAGCCATGAGGTATCGCACGCTCGAGCGTACAGGCTCGCCGGTCAGTGAGAACGGCCACGGGATGTGGGGCCTGGCGGGCTGGACCGGCTCGGACGAGGAGGAGGCATCGGCCGCGCTCGATCGGGCCGTTCACCTCGTTGGCGATCCCCACCGAGCGCGTTAGAATTGACGCCGGTGGGCGATCGCCACAGGCCGCGCAGCGGATGAGCGGGGCGGGAAAGTCTCCGGGCGTCGTTCGGGGTGGCGAGGCAACCGACCAGGAGATTGTGATGTCAACCGACTCTCAAAGGAGCGTCCCTGGGATCGAAGAGGTCGACCCCGATCCCGCCCTGGACTCGATCCCGGTCGAGTCTGATCCCGAGGTGGCTCGACTGCTCAAGATCCGCCAAGCGGAGATGCAGCGGATCCTCGGTCAGAGGAAACCCGAACTCATCCAAGCAGGCATTGAAGCTTACAAGCGCGACCGGCCGCGGCTGCTGGCGGAGAAGCGACTCGGGCAACTGGTCGCTTACCGGGGGAGCGAGGTGGTCGCCTTCGCGGGCACGGGCCGCCGGCTGCAAAAGAGGCACGCGAAGAAGGGGTTCACGGACAGGAGTGAGCTGTTCATTGCCGGTATTGCGCCCCTGGACATCGATGAAGGCGATGAACCCGAGCGCTGACTTCCTGGCTCCAACGTCGACCCCGCCGTGATCACCATCCTCCGCGGTTCATTCGTCCGCGATCCGGCGATCGAGGTCCCCGTGGGCCGTGTGGATCTTCGTCCGCCCAAGATCATCGTCGGGATCAACCAAGTCGTAGTTCAGGCTTTAGCCTGAGGTTTCGATTCCTGTCAGGCTAAAGCCTGACTTACTTGGTCGCCGGGGTAATCTCTCGGGCTCGTCGCGAAAAGCACGGGCCTGGTGAAAGGATTTCCCTCCGCCGTTGTATCTTGAGGAGGGTCCTATGCCGGCGAACGATCCGATGCCGACGCGGCCCAGCCTCCTGTTGCGGATCCGGGATGCGGGCGACCGGTCGGCGTGGGAGCAGTTCGTCGCGCTCTATGCCCCGATGATCTACCGGTTTGTGCGGAGGCGCGGCCTCCAGGACGCCGACGCCGCCGACGTCACCCAGGAGGTGCTCCGGGTCGTCGCGGCCAAGGCCCGCTGCCTGGAGTATGACCCGGCCGTCGGCTCGTTCCGCGCCTGGCTGTTCACCGTGACTCGCCATACCCTCATCAACGTGCACAAGCGACAATCCCGCCATCCCCGGGGGACCGGCGACACGGCGATGAACCATCGGCTCGACGCTCAGCCGGCGCCGGCTCCCGACGAGAAGGAGGTCTGGGAACAGGAGTACCGCAACAGCCGGCTCAACTGGGCCGCCGAGCGGGTCCGCGTGCAATGCTCGGACACGACCTGGCAGGCCTTCTGGCGCACCGCGGTCGACGGGGAGAGCCCGCGCGCGGTCGCCGAGTCGCTGGGGATCTCGGTCGGCGCCGTCCATATCGCCAAGAGCCGGGTGATTGCCCGGCTCAAGGCCGTGCTCGGGGAACTGCCCGAGGAATGAGCACCCAAGGAGCTCTCCCATGACATCCGTGTTCGAATGCCCGTCGTCGGATCGGCTCCGGGCCCTGATCGAGGGGGTCCTGTCCGAGCCGGACCAGGCTGCCGTCGTGCGGCACCTGGACGACTGCGGGGTCTGCCAGACCACCCTGGAGCGGCTGGCCGGCGGCGATGGTTCGTTCGCCGTCGTGGCGCGCCAGCTCGCCGAGGCCGGCCGGTCGGTCTCGAGCGACGATCGCTCGATCGTGAGCCACCTGGTGGCGCAGTTCCACGAACGCGGCGCGGACGTGACGGGAGAGATCCCCGGCGACGTCGAGGCCGGCGGGGAGCTCGCGCTCGACTTCCTGGGCCCGGCGCCGCGGCCGGGCTTGCTCGGCACCGTGGCGCAATACGAGGTGATCGAGGTCATCGGCCAGGGGGGCATGGGGATCGTGCTCAAGGCGTACGACCCGGCCTTGAACCGGCTGGTGGCCGTCAAGGTGATGGCGCCGCAGTTGGCGGCCGTGGCCGCGGCCCGGCGGCGGTTCGCCCGCGAGGCGCGGGCGGCCGCGGCGGTCAGCCACGAACACGTCGTGCCGATCTATGCCGTCGACGAGTTCCGGGGCCTTCCCTACCTCGTCATGCCGTTCATCTCCGGCGAGTCGCTCCAGGACCGGCTGGACCGCTGCGGTCCGCTGAAGCTTCCCGAGATCCTCCGGATCGGCCGCCAGGTCGCCATCGGCCTGGCCGCGGCCCATGACCAGGGCCTGATCCACCGCGATATCAAGCCGTCGAACATCTTGCTGGAGAACGGCGTCGAGCGGGTCAAGATCACCGACTTCGGCCTGGCCCGGACGGTCGACGACGCCAGCCTCACCCACAGCGACGTCGTGGTCGGGACCCCGCAGTACATGGCCCCCGAGCAAGCGCGCGGCGAGCCGGTCGACCCCCGGTCCGACCTGTTCAGCCTCGGGGGCGTGCTCTATGCGATGTGCCTGGGCCGACCCCCGTTCCGGGCCCCGACGGCGCTGGCCGTGCTCAAGCGCGTCTGCGAGGAGACGCCCCACCCGATCCGTGCCGACGCCCCCGAGATCCCCGACTGGCTCGTCGCGATCGTCGAGACCCTGCTGGCGAAGGACCCCGCCCGGCGGTACGGCTCGGCCGCCGTCGTGGCGCAGTTGCTTGAGGAGCACCTGGCCCGCCTCCAGAACCCTGGGCTCGCCGGTGAGTCCGGGTTGGCCACCGCCCCAAGCCGGAGCCGAGCCCGATCCTGGCGGTGGGCGACGGCCGCCGCCGTGGTCGTGACCGGCCTGGTCGGGCTGGGCTGGACCCGGGCCACCGAGGTCACCAAGCTCGCCGAGGCGGTGGCGACCATCCTGCGGATCCATACGCCCCGTGGCGTGCTGGTGCTCCAGGTCGACGACCCGGCGGTGAAAGTCCGGGTCGACGACCAGGCTGAGGAGATCGTCCTCAACGGCGCGGGCCTCCACGAGCTGCGCCTCCGCCCGGGGCAGCACCGGGTCCAGGCCCTCAAAGAAGGTAAGCTCGTCTACGAAGAACTCCTGACGATCACCAAGGGAGGACGGAGCGTCGCCAAGATTGGCCGGGAGACCGGCGGGCGCTCGGCCGCAACCGAACCGCGCCTCAAGGCCGCCCTGAAACCGGCGACGCCCAAGAAGGCTCGGCCCGGCTCCGCAACGAATCTCGCGGCCCTGCGGAAGGAGCTCGACGCGGTGGTCGGGGAGTACCATCACTTGATGAAGGGCCCGCTCGCGAAGGATGCCGACGTGTTCCGGAAGCTGGAGGACCGGATGATCGAGTTGCGGCGGCGGATCCGGGCGGCCGAGGCGCGACCTCAACCGACGGCCCCGCGCCCGGCATCACCCGCGCCGGCCCGGAGCGGTCGATCCAGCCCTGGCAGCGGGGGTAGCTCCATCCGCAAAGAGCGTCCTCGGACCGTGGAACCCTCGTCGGACCGGACAGACCCACCCGAGGAGACAGCCCCCTTCTGATCGTCGCAGGACGCTGCCAGCGGGCGAGCAGGCCGAACTCGATCACGGATGGATTCCTCACTCATTCCAGGACATCTCTCATGATCAGACCAGAAGTTCCGGGCGGTTCCTCGGTGGCGCGATGGGGTGCGGCGGCGTTGGGGACAATCCTCGCTCTCGCCGGGCTGGCGCGGGCCGGCGCCGATCCGGATCCGAACGACGCCATTGCCAAGGGCCGCGATCTGTTCCTGCGCGAGTGGTTTCCCGGCGAGGGGACGCGACCCGGCGGCGACGGACTCGGCCCGGTCTACAACGATACCTCCTGCGTCGCTTGCCACGGCCTGGGCGGGCCAGGCGGCGCGGGCCCGTCGAATAAGAATGCCGAGATCTTGACCGCAGTTCGGTCGGGCCTGACGGCGGTGGTCCGGCAGCTCGACGAGCAGGCCAGGGCGTTGCAAGCTGCGGAGGCGAAGTCCAAACCGGCCGAGAAGCTCGAGTTGCAGGCCCGCAAAGGCGAGCCAGCCCCGAAGCGGCCAGGCACGACCGACGGGCCGGCGGCGACGGAAGCCTCTCGAGAGTCCAAGCAGGATACCCAGCTCACCCGGGTTCAGCCGGTCAAGCCGGATCTCGAGACTCACGAGGGCCCCAACCTGGAGATCAGTCCGGACGGGCTCACCCGGGTTCAGCCGGTCAAGCCGGATCTCGAGAAGCTGGCGGAATTGCACCCGGCGTTCCGTTCGGCCCGCAGCATCACGCTGCACCTGTTCAGCACCGATCCCAACTATCCGGCGTGGCGTGCTCGGCTGCTGGGGCTGAACAACCAGGGGAAGCCGGCGCAGGGCAAAGGTCCCGTCGCGACCGAGAAGGACCGCACCAGCGCCGACGTCCTGGCGATCCGACAGCAGGTTGCCAGCCGCCCGGCCAACAAGCTCCCGCGAGTCCAGCATGGCGCTTTCACCCTGGTCCTGTCGCGGCGCAATCCGCCGGCGTTGTTCGGCGCCGGGTTGATCGACGCGATCCCCGAATCGGTCATCGAAGAAGGGCTCCGAAAGACGTTCCCCGAGTTCCCCGAGATCCAGGGGCGGGTCAACCGCCTACCGGACGGGTCGATCGGCCGGTTCGGCTGGAAGGCGCAGACGGCGAGCCTGAAGGAGTTCGTCCTGACGGCCTGCGCGGTCGAGCTGGGCCTGGAGGTGCCCGACCATCCCCAGGGGAAACTCCCTCAGGTCCCGCAACGCCAGGGCCTCAAGCCGGGGCTGGACCTAGATGCCGCCGAGTGCGACGCTCTGATCGCCTTCGTGCGGAACCTCGCGCCGCCCACCCAGCGGCGGCCGTCGAGCCCACGTCAGGCCCAGACGGTCCAGGAGGGCAGGAAGCGGTTCGAGGAGGCCGGCTGCGCGACCTGCCATACTCCCAAGCTGGGTAAGGTCGATCGCGTCTTCAGCGACCTGCTCCTCCACGACATGGGTCCGGAGCTGGCCGATAACGGCGTCTACGGAGGCGACTCCTCGGATCCAGAGGCCGATCCCCCTGCGGCGATGAGCGCGGTCCCGGGTCGTGCCCAGGGCGGGGCGGCGGTCGCGGTCAAGGGGCGGCGCGGCGCCAGCCGGCAGGAGTGGCGAACCCCGCCGTTGTGGGGCTTCCGCGATACCGCCCCGTATCTCCATGACGGCCGCGCCGCCACCCTTGAGGAGGCGGTCGCCTTCCATGGCGGCCAGGCGGCCCGCTCGGCCGAGAAGTTCTTCCAGCTCCCGCCCGAACAGCGGCGCGCGGTCGAAATCTTCCTCAAGTCGCTGACCGCACCGGCGGCGACCGAGCTGGCCCAGGCCCATTGATCGTGTTGCGTGGCTGCGATCGCTCAGACCTTGCGATGGGGCGTGGTGACGGCCTGGCCGCCTTCGGGGAGGTCGATGAGCGAGTAATCGCCGAAGAGGTTGGGGGCTTCGTGCTGGAGGAGCTGGAACACGGCGATGGCGAGGCGGCGGATCTCGACGTCGGCCGCCGCGTCGCCGCGCATCTCGATGAAGTGGCGCAGGGCGCGGGCGTTGGCCGTGACGAAGATCTTGGTCTCGGTGGCGTTGGGCAGGACGCTCCGCGCCGCCTCGCGCGCCTTCTTGCGTCGAAGAGTCCGGTCGCTGAGGCCCTTGAATTTCTCGGCCAGCCGGTCGGCCAGCTCGCGATATGCGGCCTGGCTGGCCTGGATCGCCTCCAGCCAGATCCGGTGCAGCTCGGGATCCTCGGCGATCACCTCCGGCTCGACGAAGTCACATTCGGACTCATCAACAAACCTTTGACTGAGCTGAGAAAAACTCCATCCGGCCCTGTGGCGAACCAGTTCATGGGTTAAACTGCGGCTGACGCCCGTGAACAGCAGGTTGAAGACAGTATGTTCGAGTACCGAGCCGTGACCGACTTCGAGGAGATGGTGGATGTAGGCTTGGTTGCCGCCAGGCCGAGGTTTGGCAAAACTCATATAACACAAACGGCCCGCCGTCTCGATCAGTTTCTCAGCGGCGACTTCGGTATCGGTCGTCCAATGGCTGACGTTGTGGTCGGCCAGAAACGCCTCGAGGGCCTCCTCGTCGACGACCTGTCGGCCGAGGAGATAGACCTTCGGCTCGTGGATGATCTTCAGCGCGGGTCGAGGTTCGACGCCAGCCATGGCAAATTCTCCAGAGTCCTGTTTTTTCGCAGGTCCCCTCCCCGGGAACTGCATCATACCGACTTCCCGTCGAAAGCCGAACGCCAGTATTCAGCAGGCACCCTGCCATCACACCGGCAAACCGAGCTGGGCGCGGATCGCGCGCCGGACCTCCTCTGCGTGGCGGAGGGCCGCCAGGGCTTGTCTCCTCGACGCTCTCATGCCGGGATAACGAATATCGACCGCGTAGCGAGCCAGCGGCTTGAGCTTGCGTCGCAGAGCCCTGAGCGTGGGATCGCGGGCCCGAAGCAGATCCAGCATTAGGATGAGGCTGTGAGTGCGCGGCGGCACGAGGCCCCAATCCTGAAGGAGTGCCTCGAGATACTTCTCTGCTGACTGCTGGCAGTGGAAGCAAGTCTGGTCATGAACTGGGGGTTGCAGCGTTTCCGCTGCTCTGCCGAGGCGCAGATCGTCTTCGGCCTTTCGTACCCACTGCGCGGTCAGCCTTTTCATAAAGAACCTTGCCCTTCGCCAGGACTTCCCTCAGGAACCAGTCTCCGTCCTCCCAGTCGCGCTGAAGCCGTTTGGGCGTTCGGACGATCAGGTCCACCGGGAACGGCTCATCGATGGCCAAGTCGATGCGTAGGGCCTGATCGATCTGGTTGCGCGCCGGCATCACGACGAGGATATCGACGTCGCTCCATTCGTGGGGCTGACCATAGGCGTACGAGCCGAAGAGGATGATCTTGTCCGGCTGGAACTTCTCGGCGATCTGCCGGACGTAGCGGCGAATGGCCGACATGGGGATGTTCGGCGACCAGTAGCGGTAACCGACCCACTCCTTGGCTGGCTTCTTGGCTTTCTTGGCCATGTCCTCGGCTCCTCGGCGCGGGGTTCGTGACGAACATGAAGTCGCGGTCGGCAATTGCGGAACCACCCTGGTATAATACCGTTTTCCTCCGGACACGGAACGTCCGGGCCAGGTTCCCCGCATCCGAGCGCCGGCATGCGCAAGATTCGCCTGAAGTCGCCCCTGACCGCCCGGCTGAGCGAGGAGTTCCAGCGCGAGCTGAACGCCTCGCAGCACGCCGCGGTGACCGCGCCCGACGGCTACAACCTGATCCTGGCCGGTCCGGGCTCGGGGAAGACCCGGGTCATCACCTTCCGCGTGGCCTACCTGATCGCCACGGGCGTCCCCGCCGGCTCGATCATGCTCGTGACCTTCACCCGCCGCGCCGCCCGGGAGATGGTCCGTCGGCTCGAATCCTTGATCGGGGCCCAGGCGAGCCAGGTCTGGGCCGGCACGTTCCACCACATCGGCAATCGCCTGCTCCGCCGCACCGCGACCCTCCTGGGCTACCAGCCCAACTTCACCATCCTCGACAGCGAGGACCAGCTCGACCTGATCCGCCTGGCCATGGATGACGCCGGGCTGACCGGCACCGGGAAGCTGGCCCCCAAACCGGCCGCCGTCCAACACCTCATCAGCTTCAGCGCCAACGTCAACCGGCCGCTCGCCGAAGTCGTCGCCCGGCGCGATCCCGAGCTCGCCCAGTGGCAGTCGCAGCTCGAGGCCGTCGCCGGGGCCTATGCGCAGCGGAAGCGTGCATCCAATTGCATGGACTACGACGATCTGCTAATCCAGTGGGGCCGGTTGCTCCGCGAGTTCCCCGAGCAGCGCGACGCCCAGGGGTCCCTGTTCCGTCACATCCTGATCGATGAGATGCAAGATACCAACGCGGTCCAGGTCGAGGTGGTCGAGACGGTCGCGGCCGCCGGCGCCGGCAACCTCACGGCTGTCGGCGACGATGCCCAGTCGATCTATCGCTTCCGTGGGGCCAACTACGATAATATCCTCCGCTTTTCCGAGCGACATCCCGGGGCGAAGATCTTCCAGCTCGAGGTCAATTACCGCTCGACTCCCCAGATTGTCGCGTTTACCCGCGCCTCCATCGCGCACAATGCCACCGGTTTCCCCAAGGAGCTGGTCTCGGCGCGGCCCGATGGCATGCTCCCCCTGGTGGTCGTCACCCAGGATGCCTACGAGGAAGCCGCGCTGATTTGCCAGTCGATCCTCGAGGACCGCGAGAAGGGACTTTCGCTCGGCCAGGTGGCGGTGCTCTATCGCAACCATCATGATAGCATCCTGCTTCAGGGCGAGCTCCTGGCCCGGGGCATTCCCTACACCGTGCGGAGCGGGCTCCGCTTTTTCGAGCAGGCGCATATCAAGGACGTGCTGGCCTACCTCCGGATCGTGGTCAACCCGCGCGAGGAAGCTTCATGGCGCCGGCTGCTGTTGCTCCTGCCCGGGGTGGGACCGGCCAAGGCCGGGGCGATCTTCCAGCACCTGGCGCGGGGCGAGCGACCGCTGGAGGCTGTGGAGTCGGCCGCGGTCATGGGCCTGCTGCCGGCCAAGAGCAAGGGGCCCTTCGCCGGGTTCGTCAGCGATCTGCGCCGGCTCCGCGCCACCGATCCGGAGCGCAACCCGGCCGCGGCGATCGGGGCAGTCCTCAAGGGCGGCTATCCCAACACGGTCCGGCTCAAGTACGAACGCCCCGAGAACCGGATCGCCGACCTGGAACAATTCGCGCTCCTGGCCGCCCAGTACGACAGCCTGGAACGGCTCATCGCCGACTTGATCCTGGCCGGCGACGTCTACGGGATGGACTCCGTGGCCGGCGAGGAAACCAGCGAGCTGGTCGTGCTGAGTACCGTGCACCAGGCAAAGGGGCTGGAGTGGTCGCACGTGCTGGTGCCCCGGCTGATCGAGGAGGGCTTCCCAAACCGCAGGGCGCTCGACGAGCCCGGGGGCGAGGAGGAGGAGCGGCGGATCTTCTACGTCGCCATCACCCGCGCCATGAACGAGCTGACGTTGACCTACCCGCTCTCCATCCCCCGGGGCGCCCGGGGCCCGACCGTCTTCACCACGCCGAGCCGGTTCCTCAACGAGCTCGACGAGTCGCTCTTCGAGCGCGGCGAAATCGAGGTGGAGAGCCGGTTCGATCCGTGGTCGAGCTTCCCAGGCCGGCGTCGGCGTTGATCCTCGGCGATCATCGCCCCGCAGGCGGGAGCGACCCAACAGGAGGATGTCCATGCCGGCCGGTCGTGACTGGCCTTTGATCCTCGGGATCCTGGCGAACCTGGCAGCGGGCAGCCTGGCCGACGAGCCCCGGCGGCCTGCCGAACGGGCCCAACCGCCGCCGCGGCCCCGTGTCTTCCGTATCCAGGTCGTCGATGAGCAGACCGGGCGCGGCGTACCCCTGGTGGAACTCAAGATGGTCAACCAGGTCCGTTATGTCACCGACAGCAACGGCATCGTCGCCTTCGACGAGCCGGGGCTGTTTAATCGCAAGGTCTTTTTCTCCATCAGCAGCCACGGGTACGAGGCGGCCAAGGATAACTTCGGCTACCGCGGCCGGGCGCTGGAGGTCACCGAGGGCGGATCGGCCCGGATCGCGATCCATCGGCGCAACCTCGCGCAGCGGCTCTATCGGGTGACCGGCGCCGGGATCTATCGCGATAGCACCCTGACCGGCGATCCGATCCCGATCCGCGAGCCCCTGCTCAACGGCCGGGTCTTCGGCCAGGATAGCGTGGTCAATGTCGAGTACCAGGGGAAGATCTACTGGTTCTGGGGTGACACCAACCGCCCGGACTATCCCCTGGGCAATTTCCACGTGCCGGGCGCGACCTCGGAGCTGCCCGGTCGGGGGGGCCTGGACCCGGACGTCGGGGTCAACCTGAACTATTTCCTCGACGAGCAGGGATTCGCGCGGCCGACGGCGCCACTGCCCGGCGAAGGCCCCACCTGGATCTCGGGACTGGTCGTGCTCCACGACCGCGACGGCAAACCGCGGATGTTCGCCTCCTACGTGAAGGTCCGCAACCTGCTGCAAGTGTATCAGCACGGACTCGTCGAATTCCGCCCCGAGACGCGACGGTTCGAGAAGGTCGCCCAGTTCCCCGCCCCGCCGGCCTATCCGGGCGACTATCCCAGCGGCCACCCATTCCTCTACCGGGACAAGGGCGTGGAGTATGTCTACTATGCCAACCCTTATCCCTTGATCCGGGTCCCGGCCGATCCCGATCGGCTCGCGGACCCCGCCGCGTTCGAGTCGTATACGTGCCTCAAGCGTGGGACGACGCGCGGCCAGCAGCAGCTCGACCGCGGGTCCGGCCCAGCGGTGCGGTACGGATGGAAGCACCACACGCAGGTCCTGCCCCAGGATGAGCAAAACAAGCTGATCACCGCCGGCCGCATGAAGCCGGAAGAGGCCCTGCTGAACCTCCGCGATATTGAGACCGGCAAGACTGTGCTGGCCCACGGAGGCTCCGTCTACTGGAACGCCTACCGCGGCCGATGGGTGATGATCGCCGTCGAATCCTTTGGCAGCACGTCGTTCCTGGGCGAGGTCTGGTTCGCCGAGGCGGATACGCCGCTGGGCCCGTGGGTCTTCGCGCGGAAGATCGTCAGCCACGAGAAATACAGCTTCTACAATCCCAAGCAGCACCCGATGTTCGACAAGGAGAACGGGCGAATCATCTACTTCGAGGGCACCTATACGGCGACCTTCTCAGGCAACACCGATCCGACCCCCCGTTACGACTACAACCAGGTGATGTACCGGCTCGATCTGTCCGATCGGCGGCTGGCCCTGCCGGTGGCCATCTACGAGGTATCCTCGGAGGGTGGGGGCGTGCGTCTCTCCCCCAAGGCCGGTCCGCCGCCGCCGATCGAAGCAGGGCCGCGCCACGTGGCCTTCTTCGCGCCCGACCGGGCGGGGATCGCGACCTTGCCAGTCTATGAGCGGCCGGATCCCCGGGGCGGACAAACCTTGCGCGTCGGCAACGGCGCCTCGTCGGAGGAGAGACCGGCTCCCCGACCGTTGTTCTACGTCCTGCCCGCCAAGGGGCCGGAACTGGGCGCGGCCACGGTCCCCCTTTACGAATACCAGGAGGGGACCAGCGAGCGGCGCATCTATTCGGTCCGACGGCCCAGCGGCGATGCCCGCAACGTCAAGGTGCTGGGACGCGTGTGGCGCAACCCGGCGCGACTACGGCTCTGGTGAATTCCCCGCGACCGCTCATCAGGAAGGACCGTGATGAGCCTGCCCGATCCCGAATGGCCGGATCCCCTGGCGGACGGTCTCGCTCCTGGCGAGGATCTGCTCGGACCTGATGATGAGGACAGCCCTGCCGGCGCCAGCGAGGCCGGCTGGCTGGACGAGATCCTCGTTCCCCTGGCGCGCGACCCGGGCGAATGCTGGATGGCGCTGGAAGCCCTGGCTCCCGTCGAGCCCGCAGTGCGGCGGGCGATCATCGGCGAGTTGTCGGACCGACGCGCGGAGCCCGGGGTGGGGACCTTACTCCGTCTTCTCAGCGCAGCGCCTGACCCGACTCTGCGGGCGGCGGCTCGCCTGGCCCTGGCCGAACCCGCAGCCGTGTCGATCGCGAGCACCGAACCGCACGCCGGAGCACCGGCCGACCCCGTGCCCTTGGGCGCGATTCGCTCCTCGACCGGGTGGCCGGCCGTGCTCGATCCCGGAGAGACCCGGGCTTCGACGTTGGAGCGACAGGGCATCCGGCTGGTGCGCTCGCTGGTCACCCCCAGCGACGGCCGGGGCCGCGGCTTCGTGGTGGTCTCCATCAGCCAGGCGGGCCAGCGCCGGACGGCGGCCTTCTGGTGCGATGTCATCCAGGGGATCCTGGACGTGGTCGGCGAAGTTGAGCCCGACTCGATCGAGGCGGGTCGCCTGGTGGAGGATTTCGTCCACCAGGCCGGTGCGGATGCGGTCGCCGATGCGCCGGAGCTGGCCCTGGGCCTGCTCGGCGGCTGCTCGAGCCTGTCCGGGCCGGGGATGCCCGGCGCCGTTCGGGACTGGCTCGACGGGACCCTCGGCCCCGGATTCCAGGCACCGGCCTTGCCCGGGATCCTCCCCGGCTGCGAGACCCTGAGCATTCCGGATGCAGAGCTGCCGCGATGGGCCGACCAGGTGCTCGACGCCTGCCCTGGCTGGGAGGATGACTCCGCCTTGACCTGGGAGCTGGCCCGGGAGATCCAGCTCCGCGAAGGCCGGTCGGCAGCCGAGCCCGGCCGGGATGCCGGCGCCTATCGTTACCTGTTCGAACACCTCCTGATCCACCACCTGGAGCGGTACCGGCGAATGCTGATGTGGATGGCCTGGCTCTGGCAGTCGTCGGGCAAGACCGAGCTGGCTCGCTCGGCATTCGGACTCGCCTGCCAGCTCGCGGATGAGCAATATGCGGTGCCGTCGCACCCCTTCACCACGGCCCTGACGACCCGGAGCCTCCAGGCCGCCCTGGCCCGGCTGCGGGCCGGCGAAGACCCTCGGCCGGGCCCTCGCCATCCGCGGAGTCCTTGAGAGAAGCTGCCGATCCCGTTCAGCCGGACTGCGGCAGCCGAGGGCGGCTGTTCCACATGGTCCATCAAACGAACCGGACCCGGGGGCGCGGTCCTGGCAAGAGCACCGTGACCCCGGGTCCAGCAGAGCCAGCTCGGCTCGGACTCGGTTACTTCTTTTTCGCCGAACCCTTCGCCTCGGCAGCCGGCGCCTTCGCGGCGGGCTTGCTGGTCTTGGAGGACTTCTTCTCGTCGGCTTTCTTCTTCTTGGCGGTGTCACGCGCGTCGCCCATGGTCAATCCTCCTCGTGAACGTGGTCCGAATGGCCGAAAACCGAAATGAACCTGTCGTCTCTCTCCGCAAGAAGAACGACGTCTCTTAGGATGCCATCATGCTTCGCGAGCTTCAAGAGAGATTTTGAAGAAATTTGATTTTGCGTCAAATTCTCATGGAATCGAGTCAGGCTCGATGGACGTGTCGATTCCTCCGGTCCTAGCGACGAGATCGGTTGGAGGGCGTGGCAGGGACGAACCGGCCGTGGGCCCGCGCCCTCCCGAAGGTCAGGCTGTCCAGCCTGACCTTCCCAGCCTGTCGGGCTGTCAGGCTGGACAGCCTGACCGACGTTTCTCAGATAACAGAAACGCCTCGGGCTCGGCGAACCGAACCCGAGGCGTCCAGGAACTTGGAAGATCTCGACCGAATTCGCAGTGGCGAAGAGCCGTCCATTGCAGAGCCCAACGGATCGCGACGCGCCGGCGGCGCTTCGGCTGCGATCCGGAACCGATCCGATCAGAGTGGCTGATAGCAGGACCGCGAGGCCTTGCGGCACTCGCGACCGTCGACCAGGTCGTCATCCGGCCCGATCGACTTCATCGTGTGGAGACACCAATAGCTCGACGAGCCGTAATCGTCCGCATCCCGGTCGTCGCCACCGTCGCTGAAGACATACATGCGGTTACTCCGCAGATGACGGCAGGGTGCGGCCAGGGGTTCGGCGCATGAGGAATCGTTCGCCGGGGTGTCGGCCATGGGGTCGCGGCGCTTAAGCCTCCTCCCAGTAGCCCTTGGGATTGAGGGCCCGCAGCAAGGCGCGCTTGACCACGGCCCTGGTCAGAGGAACCTTGTAGGCGTTCATCGACAGCGGCGCCGCCCCCTCGACGGCGGCCTCGCCGGCGGCCGCGGCGGATTCCACCGTGACCGGCTTGCCGGTGATGGCACGCTCGGCGGCCTGGCTCCGCCAGGGGATCGGCGCCACGCCGTAGAGGACGACCTTGGCGGCGGAGACGGTCTGGTTGTCCATCATCAGGTTGACCGAGGCGAGCACCAGCGGCCAGTCCTGGGCCTGCTTCTGCCGGGCCTCGTACGAGGCGCTCTTCCCCCTCGCCGCGGGGAGGATCACCTTGGAGAGGACCTCGCCGGGCTGGATCGTCAGCTCGCTGTCGGTCTCGCGCCGGGGGACCTGGTAGAGATCTTCCACCTTGACGGTGCGCTCGCCCCTGGGCCCGCGGATGGTTGCCTGGGCATCGAGCGCGCTCAGGGCCACGGCCAGACTCGAGGGGCTGACGAACAGGGCGTCGCCGTTGGTGAGGAAGATCGAGTGATAGCGGTTGTCGCCGGCGCGCACGAGGCTCTGGCCGTCCTTGATGGCCAGGAGCCCGAAGCCGGCGCGGTAGTACCAGCACCGGGGCCGCTGGAGCAGGTTGCCGCCGACGGTGCTCATGTTGCGGATCTGGACCGAGCCGACCTCGACGGTGGCCTGCCAGAGCGCGGGATAGGACGCGCGGATCCCCGCGTGGGCGACGATGTCCGCGAGCCGGGTGCCGGCCCCGATGGTCAAGCCGCCGGCCTGGGGGTCGCCGGAGATCCCCGCCAGGTCCTGGATGTCCTTGAGGTAGACCACGCGGTCGGGGGACGTCACGTAGTCTTTCATCCGGCCGATCAGGTCGACGCCCCCCGAGAGGGCCACCGCATTGGGGCCGTCCAGCAGCCGGACGGCGTCCTCGACCGTGGTGGGGGCAGCGTATTCGAAGGCTTTCATGGTTACGCTCTCCCTTCTCTGGAGGCCGTGGCCAGTGCGTTCAGGACGTTGCGGGGGGTCATGGGCCACTCGGAGACCCGCACCCCGATGGCGTTGGTCACCGCGTTGCCGATGGCCGCCGCGGTGGAAATCGTCGGGGGCTCGCCCACGCCGATGACGCCGCGCGCCTTCACCTCGTCGGGCTCGTACGCCCGGACGATGATCTCGGGGATGTCCGAGGCGCCGGCCAGCTTGTACCACTCCATGTCGGGGTTGAGCATCCGCCCTGTGGTTGGGTCGACGACCTGCTCCTCGAACAGGCCGTAGTTCAGCCCCATGATCACGCCGCCGTAGACCTGGCTCTCCCAGGTCAGCTTGTCGATGATCAGGCCCGAGTCCTGGATGGCGACGATCTTCTTGACCTTCACCATGCCGGTCTCGACGTCCACGGCCACCTCGGCGAACTGGCAGCCGCCGACGCCGACGCTGGTGAGGCCAGGTTGGAACGAGCCGACCTCCGAGATCGGTGAAACGCCGATCTTGCGGCAGGCATCCTTCCAGGACATCGCCGGCTTGCCGGAGACGAGGAGTTGCCCCTCCTTGAGCGAGAGGTCCGCGGGCTTCGCATTGCCGAGCGCCGGCGCGACCTTGGCGAAGAGCGCGTTCCGCGCCTTGGTGACCGCGTCGTAGCACGGCGCCGACATCGAGGGCGTCGTGGTCGAGCCGCCCGAGGCTTGACCGGGCGGGAAGGTGGAATTGCCGATGTTGGAGATGATGTCGGTCGGCTGGAGGCCGAGGAGCTCGGCGGCGATGATCGCCAGGACCGTGCGGGCGCCGGTGCCGATATCCTGAGTGGCGCTGCGGAGCTCGACCGAGCCATCCGGGTTGATGGTGCAGGAGACCTTCTTGTCCTGCTGGGCACCGCCGCCCCAGGTGTGGAGGGCCATGCCCAGGCCGTGCTTGATCGGCCCGGCGCCGTTCTGGCCCCGCGGCTTCCGCTTGGCGCGCCAGCCGATCAGCTCGGCTCCCATGGCGATCTCGGCCTCGTAGATCGCCTGGAACCGGTTGCCATCCAGGTTCTTGAGCCGGAACTCCAGCGGATCCATACCCAGCTTCTCGGCCAGGTCATCCATGGCTGCCTCCGTTAGCAAGCAGCTCTGAGGCGAACCCGGAGCCCGCATGGCGCGCTGGTTGCCGAAATTGGTGAGCACGTTTGCGATGCTCACCTGCGTGTTCGGGACAGTGTAGATGTAGGGGAGGGTCAGCCGGCCGACGCCGCCTAGCCCACCGTTGCCGTGCGCTTCCGCGATCATGGCGACGATTTTGCCGTCGCGGTTGGCGCCCACCTTGATGTGGGCCGTAGCGCCGGGACGATTGCCCGCCGCCAGGTGCTCCTGGACGCGATCCAGGAACATCTTGACCGGTCGGCCGCCCGCCGTCTTCGAGAGTTGGGCCGCCGTCTTGCCCCAGACATCGGCGTTGAACTTCGAGCCGAAGCCGCCGCCCATGTAGTCGGTGTAGACGGTGACGTTGGCGCGGGGAAGGTCGAACAGGGTGGCCAGGTCGCCGGCGACGCCGCTGACGTTCTGGGTGCTGGCCCAGGCCACGATCTTGTCTTGGCCCTCGAACATGACGGTCAGCCCGTGGGGCTCGAGGCAGACGTGGGTGATCAGGGGGACGGAATAGGTCCCCTCGGCGGTCACCTCGGCCTTGGCCAAGGCGTCCTCGGGCTTGCCCTTGATCGCGGCCGGCCCCTTCCTGACGTTGCCGCCCGGGAAGACCTGGGGTGCGCCCTCGGCCATGGATTGGGCCTCGGTGACGACGTGGGGCAGCACTTCGTACTCGACCTTGATCGCGCGAATGGCGTCGCGCGCCTGTTCCTCGGTCTCGGCGGCCACCGCCGCGATGTCGTCGCCATGATAGCGGAGTTCGGTTCCCGGCTTGGCGATCGCGTGCACGGCCTTGACGCCCGGCATCTTCTCGGCGGCCGAGAGGTCGATCGACTTGACCTTGGCGTGGCCATACGGGCTGTAGAGCATCACGCCAAAGAGCGTCCCCTCGGGCCGGACATCCGAGGGATACTTGGCCTTGCCCGAGGCCTTGAGCAGGCCATCGAGCCGGGGGATCGACTTGCCGATCACAGCGGGTGAAGCGGGCCAGTTTGCCATGGCTCAGGCTCCTTTCATGGCTTTGGCCGCGGCTTGCGCCGCCGCCAGGACGCCGATATAGGTGCCGCAGCGGCAGATGTTCCCGTCGATCCCCTTGCGGATCTCCTCGAGGGACGCATCCGGATGCTTGTCCAGGAAGGCCTTGCAGGCCGTCACGAAGCCGGGCGTGCAGTAGCCGCACATCAGGGCGTCGTTCTGGTGGAAGGCGTGGGGGACGCCGCGCTCGCCGGTGTCGAAGCTCTCCAGGGTCTCGATCGTGTGGCCCTGACAGGACACGGCCAGGGTGGTGCACGAGTAGATCGGGTCACCATCCACAATCGCGGTGCAGGCGCCGCAGGTGCCGCGGTCGCAGAC
>Ga0070738_10002967_pt1 | contig 23973 bp, 18 predicted proteins | sample Coa_R2_2_FD_66446 | JGI IMG/M metagenome (GOLD analysis project Ga0070738, IMG submission 66446) | Surface soil microbial communities from Centralia Pennsylvania, which are recovering from an underground coalmine fire - Coalmine... | ecosystem: Environmental > Terrestrial > Soil > Unclassified ... | reverse complement strand
GCGGGCGCTCCGGGCGTTTGAACAGCAGTGATGATGGCCCAGAACCCACCCACGAGCGAATAACGGCCGCCGGTCATGACAGTGGCGTCGTGTTGGCCAATCGTCGAAGTCAGCGTATACGTCCCTCCCGAGCACGAACCGCCTCCGCCCGATATTTTATACCAATCGACCGAATAGTTCTGCGCGGTCCCAACCGCGGCAATCAACAGCACTGAAACGAGAACAAGTAGTTTCATGTCGTCTCACTTTCCGGCAGCAAGCCGGTCGACGGCCGCCTGCAACCGCTCCAATCGGTTGCGGAGGTTTTGGATTTCCGCATCCTTTTGCTTCAATTTCTCGCTCACCGCCTGAATTGCGGCCAGAGCGACGCCCCCTTCGTCGATCGGCGCGATGTGCCTTTCATCCGTGCCAATGTTCAACGTCCAATAGAAATCCTGCGCCATTGGGCCGATGTGGCGAGTGGAAGAATCAGACTTGTAGCTCCATTCGCTAATCGGCAGTTGGGCCACCTTATCGAGAATCTCGGCAGGATCCACCTGCACGAAATTACATTTTGCGTTGCGATCGCTCGAATTGTTGAAAGTCGCGTTCTCCACCGAGACACTGCTCGTCGAGACATACAACCGGTTGACCGGGGCGGCCCCCGCAGTCCCGGTAGCCAGCGCCGCGTAACCGTACCCAGCGCTGATTCGGGAGGTGCCGCCATCGGAGTGTATAACAGCAAGGTTGCCGTTCGCATTATAGTATGCATTGTAGCCAAAATGGATCCCGTCACTTAGCCCAGGATACGACCCATAGATAAAGCCCAGCGAATTACCGCCCCCGATTAACACCTGCCGATAATCGGCGCTATTGGCGCCGATTTGCAGATTACCGACGACGGTAAGCAGGTTGTGGAAAGTGTTCTGGCCCGCGAACGTTTGCGACGCGTTCAACAGCGGGACATTTGCTGAAAGCCGCGCGTCGCCAAGAGTGCCCGACGTAATGGTCCCAGCGTCGAGATTGCTTAAGGCATTCACCGTGGCAACGGACTGGCCGTCCAGCGTCATTCCGGCGCCTGAAGTCACAAAACGAGCACCGCCTCCCGCTCGAACGCTGAACTGGTTTGTAGCCGTGGAGGCAAACGGCGTACCCGTGCCGTCGGCCCACACAAACGCGCCGAGGTGATTTGCATTGGCGCCGAACCCCGCCGCAAAGCTGTATTGCCCAGCGGCGACATTCCCATAACCGCCGGGAACGGCGCCGTAGTTTCCGCTTGCCAGGTTGTTGTAACCGCCGCTTACCGTGGCGGCGTAGCCCCCCAATCCGATGCTGTTTCCAAAGCCTCCACCGATGGCAGCAAAGCTAGCAGCGGATGTGTTGCCCGAACCGCCGGCAATCACGGGCCTGAATGCGTTGCTCTGGATTGTGTTTCCAAACCCGCCGCCGATAACCGAATCGTATGCAAAACTCTGCACGGTGTTGTTGAGGCCGCCTCCAATCGTCGCGTGATCGGCCCAAACGCTGTTCATCCGGCCGCCTCCAATCGTGCCGAATATTGCCGCAACGTGATTTGAACCGGCGCCAAGGAAGAAATTGCCGTTTACCGCTCCACCGCCGGCGATAGTGGCACCCACAACACCTGAATCGACAAAGTTCACCGGCGATCCGCCGATGACATTTGGCGCCCCGTTGGTATTGGGTTCGAATCTCAAAGCGCGCGTTGCGTTGGCTTTAATCTCCAAAGGTTGATTGTCAGCTGTTCCGAGGAAATTCAGTCCGGCAGTCGTGCCCGAATTTCCACCAGCTTGCCAAAACGTGGTTCCGAAAGACGACAAAGCCAGGTCCAGCGGCATTACTGAGCTGTCCGCGATTTTGGCGGTGGTAACAGACCCATCTTCAAGCTGGGTTGTTCCCACTGAAGCATTCGCAAGCTGGGCGGCCGTTACTGAGCCATTTGCAAGAGCCCCACCATTGAGCGCAGTAAGGCCCGCACCATTGCCGGAGAAACTCAGCCCGGTGATTGTTCCATTTACATCCAATGCCGTTGCCGGATTAGTGCGGCCTATCCCCACGAAGCCGTCCACATAGATCACATTGGTTCCCATAAGTGCCAACGGCGAAGCGCCCGGAGCGCCAGCCGGCCCTGGCGGTCCCTGGGCGCCAGCATTGCCTTGCGGACCCGGAGGCCCGGCCGGCGTCATTGCGTATTGAGCATACGGGACGGAACTCACTGGCTGCAGTGGGGACAAGGTGCTGTAGCCCGAAGCGCCGTTTGTGCGGACATCCACTTCCAGCCAATAGTTTGAGCCGGTAAACACGGACCCAAAGTCCAATGTCGCCAAGAATAACCCGCTGGTGACCTGCACTCCGCTAATGAGCACGGCTGGGCCGACATAGTTGTTTCCCTGCGGGTCGGAAGCAAGTCTGAATCGAAAGTCATACTTGCCGTTGGCGGGAGATCCGCCATCGTTCAGCCGGCCCTGGTAGGTAAATGCAGAGCCTTGGCCGAAGACAGTGGAGCTTCCCGCGAGGGCTGCTGCGAGCAGAACAAGCGCAACGAGATGGAGTGTTGTTTTCATGGAAATATACACGTGTTTCCGTATCGTGTTTCGGGCTGATTGATGCTAAAGATACACTAATTTGCCAATGAAGCAAACCTATTGCTCCAATTCCCCATCGCCTCCTCGTGCTCGCAGCCAGGGTCTTCCCCGCCTAATGTTTCTTCTTGGAATGCCCCGGTGCTGGGCCATGCCCACCGACGCCAGGCGCCGGCGTTGGGCTCCAGGCCGGCGCTCCAAGCGGTGTCTGCGTGAAATCGAAACAGTCGGACATGTCATCCGACGCGGCATCGCGGGCGTTCAGAGCAGCGAGTCCAAACGTCTTCTCGCAAAACCTGACGAGACTCACATGGGAATGGAACTTCGACGAGATCCCTCGCTTTGAATACGGACTCAGGACGAGACAACCGACACGAGGGCCGTAGCTGAACTGAGTCCCAGTGTAACCCGGTCCATTATTCGGTCCACCGCCGGGCCAGGTATCTTTTGCGGGAGGTTGAACGTGATCGTACCAGCCACCCCAATCATCCCAGGTAATGAAGAAGGCGCAGGTGCTCCAGAGATTGCTTTTGGCCAACTGGGCCACCCGGTCGGCCGTCCATTGCATGCCCAACTTGACCGTCGGCTGTCCGGCATTGGCCCCATACGGAGGATGCTCACTTCGGTCCGGACTTCCGGGAGCATACATCCAGGAAACGTTAGGCAGGTTACCCGCGCTCACGTCGGTGTCGAACTGGGTCCAGGGATGAATATATGGACTTCCTTTGAGCGAGCTGATGTGATTGAAGTAGTTGAAACCCGGATCCCCGTAACTGGCCCAACTCAACCCCGCCTTTGCAAGGACGTCCGGCAAGGACTTGATGTTGAACGGTGCCTGGGGCTGGTAGGTGCGGTGAGCTGATGCATTGTCGATGATCGGTGAATCGGCCGCTATGAGCATCAGGTGATTTGGCTCGGACTGGCTCGCGACCTCGGTGAAATAGTTGTCGCACAGTGTGAACTGCCGGGCATACGCGAAGTAAGCTGGAATGTCGGATTCGAGATATTGGCCTTTGACGGCCGGGCGTTGCCCTGATTGTGTTTCCAGCCACGCAGCATGGTCGTGGGGAGGATCTCCCGCGACTGGCGGATCCTGGGCGTGAGGCAAGTTGGCTCCGTTGACACCTGGGAAACTCCCAAAGTAATTGTCGAAAGAGTGGTTCTCTTTTACGACAATGATGACATGCTCGATCGGGTTGTGCGGTTTCATACGCATTTATCCTGGTTGTTCGACCATTCGAGCTGGACCGTGTAGCCGGCAACTTTCTTGAAATTCCACGCGCAGATATCGCCGATCTCTCCGTTGGTCTGGTCGTACCAGCCCGAACCGGGCACGGGGTCGGTAATGGCCTCGCAAAGCTCGTGCGAACTGGTCCCGGTGAGGGCGTCAAAAGCCTGCATTCCTCCCAGGCAGCCGCTACAGGTCGGGTAAGGCATAACGGCATAGTAGATCCTGCCGGCATTGTTATGATACCCGCAATAGTTTTGGCACGATTTCGAACCGCCCATGATAGACACCACGCCCGGATCCAAATAGATGAAGTAAAGCGTGTTCGAGTTTGCGGCGGGAACGACCTTTGATTTGATCCACTTCTTGAGCTGGGCCTGGATAGCAGAATCGGTGATACTTCCCTTCGGCGCATTGGCCGATATCACTTTGGTTCCGATCAATGAGCCATGTCCAATTGCCTGGCCGGCAACATCGTATTCAGCAAGCTGGTCGATCAGCGGGCTGACCAGGATATCCGTGAAGAACTTGTTGATATCCGCAATCATCTGCTGCGAACTCGGCGTACTGCCCCAAAGAGTTCCCCAAAAAACCGTGAAGACCTGCGCGTTCTGGATGAGTGCGCCTCCGTTATACGTAAGATGAGCGCCGGCAGGAGCCGCATGCGGTTTGCCGTCGAACAAATCCTGGCTATCCCATGATTTGCGCGCCTTCGCCAGGTCGCCAATGGCTATCGACGGTTTGGGATGATGAAGCGGCACTACACGAATATATTCCCCAGGAAGAAAGTTGGTACCCCCGGACCTGACTGCAGATGCTTTTTTCATAGTTCCTTTTTGGTTTAGCCGCACCTGTACGTACAGTCAGCCATGCTGCGGCTCGTTTGCGAACTCCTGCTTGTGGCTGTAAGTGACCCTAACCTGAGTTGGCTGATTTGTCGAATTGACGAGCCCGGAAACTCTTCGAGGCCGCGTAGACGCCGAGGTCACCAGGCAGATTCGACGCCTTGCGCCCGCTTTTTTGAGCGTTGTTTCGGCTCGTTACCAGCGCGGCCACTACTTCATCACGCCGCTGGATGGAGAACAAAGATGAGTTGGACCGAGGAGATATAGGCGAGCCGAGGAAGGGCTCGTTGGTTTCGGGCTGGAGAAAACCGGAACTAAAGCCCAACCTGCTGTCGAGTCGCGGTTGCGGGTCACCAGCTGCACGTTGCAACTTGCAAGTTGCGGGTGGGAGATCGCCCTGGAGGACCCAGAAGCTAAGCGCTTGGTTAATCGTTTATGTGCATTCGCAGCAGAGAGGTGGAATTCAACTGCCCTCCTGCAAACGTCGGCGGCAGTCGTGACTCACTGCGCCACCAGCCCACCGCCAGATTTGGAGACCCGGTTTAGACAAGGCCGGGGCTCTGAGGAACCGTCGCCTGACTAACAGGTTCAAGTAAGAACGATCTTGTCACCTTCTTTGAGCGTGACGATCGCCTTTTTCCAATTTGAAGCCTGGCCAGCCTGTTTCGTGCGCTGCCGTCGGAATTTGCCGCGGACGTTCAGGGTGTTGACCTTGACGACTTTGACTTTGAACAGGTCCTGAACGGCGTGGCGGATTTGGGTCTTGTTTGCGCGGGGGTCGGCAACAACCGTGTATTGGTTGAAGTTCTCGCCCTGGCGTGTGCCCTTTTCGGTCAGCCGGACTGTTTTGATGATCTCGAAAGTGTTCATGTTATTCCGTTTTTAAGCGGGCCTCGACCTGTTCGAACGCGCCCCGGGTGAAGACGAGTTTATCGGGGCGCAACACATCGTAGGTATTGAGCGATTCGCTGGTAGCCAACGAGACGTTCGCCAGATTGCGGCTGGCGCGCGTGAGGTTCTCGTCGGGCGCCTGGGCAACAATCAATGCGCTGCCACTCAGTTCCAATGCCTTAAGGACCTTCACGAAATCCTTGGTCTTGGCTGAGGAGAGCTTGAGATCGTCGACAAGCACAACATCTCCGGCGCGCAACCGCTCAGAAAGCGCCTTGCGCAAGGCCAATTGACGCGTTTTGCGGGAAACCTTTTTCCCGAAATCCCGGGGCTTGGGGCCAAAGACCACTCCACCACCGCGCCACAGAGGAGATGCAAACGAACCGGCACGAGCGCGCCCGGTACCTTTTTGACGCCAGGGTTTCTTGCCACTGCCGGCTACTTCACCCATGGTTTTGGTCGAGGCCGTGCCCATGCGCTGGGCCGCCTGGTATGCCACGACCACATCATGAACCGCTTGCGTGCCGCGGCCGTCTTCCACCAGAGGAAACTGCACTTCCAACTCCCCGGCGCTTTGTCCGTTATTGTCCTTAATCGTAAGCTTCATAGCCGTTTACTCCGGTTACTTCTTCTTGGTTTCGGCTTTCTTGACGTTTTCCGCGCGTTGAGCATGCGGTTTCCAGCCCTTGGGCCGCTTTTTGGATTCGCGAATCACGACGTAATCGCCGTTGGAACCCGGAATGGCGCCTTTAATCAGCAGAAGGTTTTCCGCCTCACGAACCTGGATTACTTCCAGGTTTTGTGTCGTGCGCCTGACCTGGCCAAGATGGCCCGGCATTTTCATTCCGCGCATGACTGTGCCTGGGAACAGGCGCTGGCCAATGGCTCCTGAGCGGCGATGCCAACCTTTGGCACCGTGAGTCGAATCGCCGCCGCGAAACGCGTGCCGGCCAACGACGCCTTCGAAACCACGCCCCTTGGTGACCCCAATGGCGTCCACGTAATCTCCGGCGGCAAACAGAGTTGCGCCCACAAGATCGCCCGGTTTGACTTCCTTCGAGAAGTCGCGGAATTCCGAAATTCGTTTCACCGCCACGCCATTGTGCTTTTTCACATGGCCAAGCAGCGGCTTGGTGAGGCGTTGTTCCTTTTGATCATGAAAGCCGAGTTGGACGGCGTTGTAGCCGTCCGATTGCTGAGTTTTGCACTGCAGCACGCGGTTGGGACCGGCAAGCACGATCGTGACCGGAGTGATAATGCCCTTCGCGTCGTACACACGCGTCTGGCCCAATTTTTTTCCAAGGAGTCCTACTGGCATAGCTTGCTAAATTTTAATGGTGATATCGACGCCGGCCGGCAGGTTCAGCTTCTTGAGCTCATCCACGGTCTTGGCGGTCGGCTCGATGATGTCGATCAAGCGCTTGTGCGTGCGCTGCTCGAATGTTTCCTGGGATTTTTTGTCCGCGTGCGGTGAGCGCTGGACAGTGAACCGCTCGATGCGGGTTGGAAGAGGGATGGGACCGGCGACGCGAGCCCCGGTGCGTTTGACCGTGTCGGCGATGTCGCGCGCGGATTGATCTATGACACGGTGGTCATAGGCCTTCAGGCGAATACGAATGCGTTGTCCTGCCATACAAAGAACAATTGTCTATTACAGTTTACCGAGTTTTCCGCCCGGACCTCCGGAAACGGGACGCGGAATATAACAAGCCGGAGGCGCTGTGCAACTGGTTTCTGAAAGTTTTTTGCCGCGCTAAGGTCTGGCGTAGTTTCGGCCGCCTGGGGGATCAGGAGGGCCCCGGGGCGGGCCTTGATGTCCCGGCGGGTTGGGTCGGCGGTCCGGTGGGCCCTGATGAACGGTTCCGCTATTGGTGGAACGGCGCGAGGCTTCCGCCGAAAAGGCCAGGGCGCGTTCGGCCTGCTCGAGAGAGTGAGTGACAGAAATGCCACCGTGGCGCGCGGCGGCCAATTCCGAAATCAGGGAGGGTCGGAGATCAGGACGGGCCTCCGCAACGGCCTTCAGAATAGGTTCCGCCTGGCCGGGCGCGGCTCTGTGGGCCGCCAGTGCGATTGCCCTGGTTTGGTGTGGAACTGCGCTGCAAACGGCAAAAACGACCGCTCCGGCGCGATTCGGAGCCGCGTCGACGGCAGCTCCGGCAATCCAAGCGGCCGCATCGGGCCGTTCCTTTGCCGCGACATGGGAAATGGCAGCTGCCGTCTCGGGCACGGCTCGAGCAACAGCACCCACCACGGGCAGCGTGGCACTTGGGTTGAGCCTGAGAACCAGCTGCACCAGATTGCTCGCGCATGCGATTTGATCACGCGGCCCGCTGAACCGGATCAAGTCCGCAGTGAATTTCGGAATCTCAGGCGGCGGCATGGTTCGCAGCACTCGCATCAGTTCGTTGGTATCCAGGGACTCGCCGCCAAAAAGAAGGTGCGAATGGACCAAAACGGAGCAAAGAAGAAGGCGTTTCATGATTGGGCGTTTTCAGAGCACATTCTCAAGCGGCAAACACACGATGTGCCAGTGCATTCATTTGAGGGGAGGCTGCGCCGCCAGGTTGGGAAGCTGCTCCAAGTCGGATTGGCAGTCGGGATTCCTCCGTTTAAGCGCCGAAGAGATCCCGCAAACAAAGGCTAGTTCAATCCCCCGCCCTTCCAATCTTTCGGCGGCTTTGTCCCACGCTTCGGCAAGTAGTTCCCCGACAAGCTCGCTGGATCGCTGGTTCGACAGCTCGACGCCGGAGACCTTTGACTGGGTCCCGAGCGGAACCCCGGCGCGGGTGCCCAGGTCCAGGAAACCATGCTGTCGATTCGGGCAAACGAATCTGCGATAAAACACCTCGCCGCAGTTTCTACTTCCCCAGGTTTTGACTTCACCATTCAGGGTCAGCTGAATCGAGATGAAACCAAGTTTTCGAGCCGCAGAAACAAGATCCCGCCATAGCTCATTGGCGCTGGAGCAACGTGTTGCCGTAAACTGCAGGCTTTGGGAAAGACAGAGCGCGTGGCGCACGTCCGCGCGGGTTTTGAGACCGTCGCGTATAACCCGGTGGACGGAAAACCAGCGCCGGCTGAAACGGTTTGCTCCCGCGCAAACCAGCAGGGCGACAATGGCGGCTCCCGCAAGGCTCGGGAGCCACTTCCCGTGGGACCAAACCGCGGCATACCCCATGCCGAGGAACAAGGCGTATAGACCGTACATCCGAACCGTCATTCTGCGATGTGAGCAGCCGCTTTCGATGAGCCGGTGATGCAAATGCCTTCGGTCCGGCCGGAAGAGCGGCAACCCGAGAATTCCGCGTCGCAACAGGGTTGCCAACGCGTCCGAGATAGGCAGGGCCAACACCAACAGCGGAGCCGCCAATGCGGTCAATTCCGCGCCTTTACTTGAGTTCACAATCGAGTAAAGGCCGATTTGAAACCCAAGAAAATACGCTCCGCCGTCACCGAGGTAGATCCGAGCGGGAGGAAAATTAAACCGGAGAAATCCCAACAGGGCACCCGCCATGCCGCAGGCGAGCACTTCAAAATTTCCTTGTTGATGCCCGACCTGGGCAACCAACAACATCAGGGCGAAACAGAGTCCTCCGGCCAAACCGTCCGCTCCATCCATCAGGTTAACGAGGTTGGTCAGCCCAACCAGCCAGACAATCGTAAGAACCGGCGCGAACATGCCTGGATTCAGTGTGCAGCCGCAAAACGGAACGGAGATCACCTCAATTCCTACACCCGACCACCACACAGCGGCCGCAATGCAGATTTGCCCCGCGAGCTTCTCCACGGCGCCAATCGGGCGAATGTCGTCCCAGAAACCCAGCGCGAACATGGCAACCGATGCGAACACAACAGCATTTCGTCCGGGAGTAGCGTCACGCGCTTCGGCGCCAGTCAGGCTGATCCAAAACTCAATCACGAGAAAAACAATCATCAAAACGGCGCCGCCCAAGCGTGGAACGGCCCGGGCCTCGCCGTGGTGCCACTCGGCCGGCCTCTCGCCGAGAATCGCTCTATGCTCCGCCCACAGCGCCAATGGAATCAGCCCCACACTCAGCACCAGACCCAACGTCGCGGCGAATAGATGCGAAACCTCCATAATCTCAAGGGACTTCAACCGCCCGATAAAAGCCGGAACGGAAAGAGCGTGAGTTCGTGTGGGTAACCTGGAACGGAGCCAGGTTCGTCACGAAGCCAATCCAATCCTTGAAATCAGTCGAGGTGACAATCCCGACATGCTTTCCCGCGGGACCGGTCACGTGGAGCCGGCCCCATCAGAAATACCGAGGATCCTGAGAACGCCGGGACGTGAAGTAACCGCCAGGGGCGCGGATGCGCTTAAAACCTTCCCCGCAAGGTTGGTTATCTCGACCTGGTAATCACCCGCGTCCAGCTGAGAAACTCCCGCCACTGTGAGTTCGGGAGTCAACGTCCCGGAAAGGTTGCCGCCATCGAGGAGACGAACGCCATTCCTCCTCCATTGAAAACTCATCGGAGACACACTAACAGCCGAGACCTTGAATGAAACCGTTGCGCCCGCGTTGGTCCAAAGCCCTGCCGGTTGGCGCGTGATCACCGGCACCGGAATGATCGCGATGTCAAAGCTGCACGAACTGCTGTTGTTCGCGACATCCGTGGCGATGACAATGATGCGGTTTGTGCCCGGCGGGAACCTGCCTGTGGATACGGGTTCCCAATCGCTAACGAGATCCCCGCACGTATCGACCGCAATGTTTGTGAAGGTAACCGTCGCGTAGTTACATCCCGGATCAACCCCCTGGATGATGTTGGGCGAGCACTGCAATATCGGCCCGCGCCGCTCACGCGCGGTTATCACCTGCTCGCAGGTAACCGGGGACGAGCACTCACCGGATAGATTGTAGGTGCGGACCAATGTGTACGAGCCGGGACGATTTGTGACAATTCGCTCCAGGCTGGTCATCGATGTCGCGGTCCCGGAAATCAAAGATCCCCCGGCCCGAATGAAATCGTCTATGGTCAAAGCCAGTGGAGGTATCTCGCCCATGCAATCCACCTGCAACGCGGGAGGAGGCGCCACTTTGAGACCCTCGGAACCGGAAAAACGAACGAGTCCTTTAACCACCTCATCCACCAGGTTGCCCGAATACAGGCCAAAGTTGTTGCGGTCAGCGCAAACAGGTTTCGCTCCGGAATTGATAATTGCCCACGGTTCGGCACGATCAAAGCCGTACCCGGAAAGATCATTGAGCCCGGAACTTGCCCCATTCGGGCCGGACCCGGCGCCGAGACCCGTGACGTTAACCCCGTCGCAATCCCCGGCATCGACGATTCCATTGTTTATGACGGAGATTCCCGCGAGCGAATTGTTCGTGAGCGCATTTCCTTCCAACAAGGCGGACCCGGCATCCACGCGGACACCGATATCATTGCCGGTAATCACCTGCCCGTTGCCAACGACGCAGGCCGAGGCGTTCGCCCCCGTGACCTGGACCCCTGAGGTTCCCCCGGTGATGCGGCATTGGCCAGTCACGCGAACCAGGGCGTGATTCGTAGGTGTCGCGGGGTTTTGAGTCACTTGAACACCAGAACCGCCGGGGTGCATTCCGATAACAACGTTGCTGACGCTCACGAAAGCGTCACCGGCTCCCCACCTCTCATCCACAGTATCCAACTGGATACCGGCCCGACGGAGATCGTTCAACTGGCCCCCGCTGACGAGGACCTCCCCTGTCTCGGAACAGTTCGCAGCCAGAAACCCCATGTCGCAATTTCCCTGCCCGTTGAGGACGTTATCAGTGAAATGAACTTTCGCCGCATCGACGGTCAGGGCGTACATGCCAACGATACTCTTCAACGCCGGAGCGGGGACGGGTGTTTCAATGAGATTTCCGGTTACTCGAATCGGCGATGCGGCCTCCCGCCGATAATTAATCCATACGCCGGGAGCGCGAGTGGGCTGGATCTCCGCGGGCCACCATTGAGCGATCTGCAGGTAATTGCCGGCAACCGATGGAAGAAATCCGGGCGGGGAGGCCGTGGTTACGCAGTGCACCCCGAGGCCATGCGTAACGTTCGAAATCACGTTGTTGCTGATGACCGAATCCACGGCGTACGTCAGAATCCCTTCCCACATATTCACCAGCTTGTTGTGGCAGATATAATTCCAGGCGCTTGAAGTGCCGAAGTATTGGTAGCGGTCCAGGCAGATCCCGTCATAGGATATGTTCGTGATGATGTTGTTGCGGATCGTGATTCGCTCCACATCCGCCAGGTTGGGGTAAGTCCCATTTTGAATGCCCGCCGCCGCGTGTACTCGAGCGCCATTGGCCGAGTAGCCGCCAGGCAAGCTGGGATTAAAACCGTCCACAAAAAAGCCGTCGACAACAACCCCATCGCTCTCGATGGAAATCACCGGCCTGTTTTCCGGATCGCTCGATGACGGGACTATGCGCGCCTCGGCTTTGCGTCCGCTTGCGGCACCCGCCACGCCGCTGTTCGGGCCGATAAGGAACACGGGATTCTGAATTCGCACGTTCTCAACGTAAGTCCCCGCGGCGACGTATACCGCGCCGTCAGGGGAAACGTGGTCGACTCCAGCTTGAATCGTGTTGAAGGCGTCAACCCCGGTCCAATGAACACGGTCCGATGCACCGGCTGGAAAACCGACCGCGCTAGAATTGGTAGGGTACCGGGCGTCTACGTAAACGGATTTCGGGGCCGAAGCTCCCTGTGCGCTTAGGTTTGAACCCAGCAATAGGGCGATGTGAAGACAAGCCAGGATCGCAACCCCGTCTGGGGGCTGAAGTCGTGATAGTAGGATATCCCTTATGCGCATCCCGCGACTCGTTTTTGGTAAAACATCCTCGGATTGATCCACTCGGCGCGAGTAGGTTTATGCATGTACCCAATTTCAGTGTCAATAACATATTATCGTCAATGATTTGCATATATTAAGTAGTCCTACTTCATGTGAGTGTCAGCAATCCTTTTGTTTGCCACGCAGCATTCGAAATGAAACAAGGCGCAGGATTCGGCAACGGCCCCGACTGATCAAACTACGGGGCCAGTCTTACCGACCTGTGCCGTCTCAAAGTCAGTTTACAAGCAATTACCGGTGGACAGTAGCGTTCTGGGCCATCCAGTAAACGTCCTGCCATGAATCTTTCGCCGGCACGTTGAGGGGGAGGTTGTCGTTGTAGTGGACCGGCGCCTTGATAGTGGAACCAATCCATTTGTGGATCTCAGAATGCCCGTCGCAAAACGAAAATCCACAGGCACCATTATGATAGCTCGCGGGAAAATCGATAATGCGAGCCGCCGAAGGACTGCTGGCCCCGTCCGATTGTGTGGCAAACGCGGCATCGTTGATGCTATCGGGGTGTTCATCAACGAGCAGAAAGGTTTTCACTGGAAGGACGATGGTAGAAGCTTTGTCGTAAATGCGCCATTGCGCTGATGTGAGCCAATCGCCGTTGCCAAAAACCTGGCTCATCGAATTGCTGCGCACCCTTGGGAGCCGCTTGTTGCCGACCTGAACCATGGCCTGGTCGGCGGGGCATTTAAAGATTGCGGGGCTTTTGCCCGTATAGATCCAGAGGGGACTTTGCGTAATGTCGTGGTTGATGTCCCAGTTTGCGGGGCTCGAGGTGAAATCGAGCCCCCCGGATATCCAGTTTGGCCGGTTCAGCATGCCGTCCTGGCATCCAACGAGTTTGTCGGAGTTGTCATCGCTGTAGAGGCGCCAGGCCAAGGTGAGTTGCTTCGTGTTATTCAAACACATGATGCCTTGGGCCTTGGTCTTGGACTTGGCAAGGGTCGGCAATAACATGGCCGCCAGAATCGCGATGATGGCAATCACGACCAGCAGTTCAATGAGCGTAAAACCGGAGTTGCGCCGGGCCCGGCGGGCTGGCGATTGCGGTGTCGCGCGGCGTCGGTGGAGTCGAGGAGGCATTTTCATGTTTTTAGGATTTAATATGGGACAAGGTCCCGCAACCCAGCGCCCGGGCCGGCGTCCGTCGAATGCGCTCGTGAAGGTCGGCGCTGAAAGGAGTCGGGCTTATGCTTATGAATAGATCCTCTCACGCTCGGAGTCAAGCGCTCTCCAGAATTCTCAGAATTCTGTAAGCGAAACAATCGAAGCCGCGCGCAAGTTGCGGGGCGTGACGCCCGCCGGAATGGGGTTTCGGAGTTTATTCCAATTGGGGAACCGGGCGAAGCTCCGGAATGGATCGGAACGCGGTCTTGGACTGGTAAAGCTTCAAACGGGACTGGTATTCCTTCTTTTCATCGTCCTCCTGGGCGAGGGCGATGGCTTCGTTCTCCGCGCCGATGGCTTTGGAGAATTGGGAGGATTCAGCATAGGCTGCGGCGAGGGCATCGAGGGCTTTAGGGTCCTGCCGTTTGCTGGCGGAGGCGGCTTTGCGCGCCAACTCGAGGGCGCCACGGCCGTCGCGGACATCGGATTCCGGCGAGGTGGCCATGAGCCATGCCGCGGCCTTGAGGGCGGCCAAATCCCCGGTTGCGGAGGCTTTGCGGTACCACCGCAACGCTTTGGCATCGCTTTGCGGGACTCCTTGGCCGAAACGGTAGAACTCGGCCAGGCAACATTGCAAGCGGGGGTTGGCCTGCTCGGCCACCTCTACCCACCAGGTTTCGATATCCGCAGGGTCATCGCCAAGCTCGGGCAAGCGATGAACGATTCCATTTACAGCGGCCTCGCGCCACCATTTCTGGGCCGCCTCCGGGTCCCGGTTGACCCCGATTCCTTTCCAGAAACAGAGGCCGAGATAGAGTTGGGCACCCACGTGTCCTTGTTGGGCAGCTTTCAAGAGGCGATCCACCGCGAGAGGCAGGTCGCGATTGGTGCCAAGGCCCTGGTAATAGCACAATCCGGCGTGAAACGCGGCGCTTGGGAAACCGCGGTCGGCGGCGCTTTGCCACCAATAAAGGGATTGGGCCAGATCACGCTCCACGCCCTTGCCATTGGCGTAACATTGGGCCAGGTGAATCTGGGCGGTGCCCAGTCCCTGGGAGGCGGCGCGCCTGAACCACAATACCGCCTGGGCCCAGTCGCGGTTGGTTCCATAACCACTGGCCCAAAACATGCCGAGGAAATCCTGCGCGCTGTCCATGCCTTGTTGAGCTGCTTTGTTGCACCATTGGAAGGCTTGCGCCGGGTCTTCCTGAACACCCGTGCCCGATGAGAAACACCAGGCAAGAAACTGCTGGGCTGGAGCTTTACCCTGTTCGGCCGCGCGCGTAAGCCATTTCACTCCTCGCGCGGGCGCCTGGTTCACACCGGCCCCCCCCTTCAGATAACAAATGCCCAGCTGAAATTCCGCGTCGGCAAAACCTTGCTCGGCGGCACGATTCAATAAATCAACTCCTGTTTCAAAGTCCCTGGGCACTCCCCACCCGTTCAAGTTGGCCACACCCAAAAGAAACTGTGCGGGCGCAAACTGGGCATCCGAAGCCGGCCTGAGCCAACGAACGGCGGTGGGATAGTCTCGTTCCACACCGTCACCGGCGAAATAAGTGTATCCAAGTCTGAGTTGCGCGAGGGCGGCTCCATCCCTGGCGAGAGCCTCGGTTTGGGCGAGGGTTGCGCCATTTACTTGCTGCCACTGGGGCAGCTTCCTTAAGGCTTTGGCCCAATCGTTAGTGGCAGTGGCAATGCCCGGCCAGGCGTCGCGCAGGTCTAGAATTGAGCCCACCTCGGCGCCCGCGCCCGGCGGAGGTAACGCCGCGGAAAACAAGGGTCCCGCGGGAATCGCCGCGCAGGCGATTCGAACAATCAAAACCGATAGCAATCGCATTAATCAAAGCCCGCTTTTCAGGCCAAGGTCGTCGGGTTTGACTCCTTTTGCAAATTTGCCGAACCCGAACCACAGCGGATGGTATTGGCCGACGCAAGCAACGTCTGCTTTGTCGGGCAACTTATCCGTAATCCCGGTCGCCCAATACGCGCCGTTGACGATTAACCTTCGCAACCCTTCGTTTTGGAGGTCAACCGCCGCGCCCATGGTTGTGGTGAGGATTTTCGAGGTGTGCCCCGGAGTGGCGCTGTATTCGCGCACCCAGACGAGCGGCATGAGGGGATCATTTTTGGGGCCCGTCACGGGCGGATCCTCCGGTTTCATACCGGAGAGCACCTGGCCCCATACGAGCACTTTAGCGTCTTTTGGCAAATGAGTGACGGCGTAAACGTCTGTGGGCCCCCAAAGGTCGGTCACCCCGCGCAGAACAGGATGAGTGGCGAAATCCGGATTGATGAGGCCTCGCGTGCTTTCTTTTCCGTGAGCGCCATGGTGATCGACCCACGTTTCGCCAAGCACCTGCTTACCGAATCCCCCGGGCCAATCTTTATTGCGCCAGTCATATTTGGCGTAAGGGTCTTGCGTGTTGTGTTCGTAAGAGAATGCGTGGGTGCTCGTGCGCAGGGCGATAATGGGTTTTCCACGCTCAAGATATTCCACAAAGTGCCGCATCTGCTCGTCGGGCAGCTCGCGGAACCGCAAAGCCATAATACATAGATCCGCCGAATCAAGGGCGGACATGCCCGGGATGTTGGTCAGGGTCACCGGATCAATGGTTCCATCGGCGGGATTGATTGGAAACAATACGGTGCAGCGAAAGCCATGACGCACAGCCAGGATTTTGGCAAGCATCGGCAGCCCTTCTTCCGACCGGTATTCCTCGTCCCCGCTCAAAAAGACAATGTTCTTGCCCAGGCCGGGACCGGACTTGCCCTCGTAAACGACCCAATCAGCGCTGTGCGCGGAAACAATCAGCGAAAGGAAGCTCAAAGACAGGACGGCGCTGAGGAGGACTTTCATGATAGAAAAGAAATATCGGCTCGGAGACGGAGGGACAACCTAAAAACAAGTGCCCGGAAATTTGGTTGATTAGGCTAGAAATAGAAAGACCGCTGAGAAATGAGTTGCTGCTGAACCGCTTAATCTAACGGTTTCTTTTTGGCCATGCGCAGGTCTTCTCGCTTTTTAAGGACGTTCAATCGTTCTTCGTCCGAAATACCGGGTTGTTCGGCTTGTTGCAAAAGCGCGGCCATTTGATTGGTGAGGTGCTGGTTCCGCAGCTTCAAAATAACATCCTGCAGTTGTTGTGCAGGGTTGGGCAACGGGCGCTCGATTGTCGCGGCTTCAGTGACCAGGGCCTGGATCGCCGGATCGTCACGTTCCGCCAGGAACGCGGCCACTGACGTCCAGGTCCCCTTGCGATGGCTATCGAGTCGCTCCTCGACGATTCGCCGGATCAATCGGTGCTCGATCCAGGTCGGGTCAAGGCGCGTCGCCACCCACTCGACGAGATCGTCGTTGATCAGCAGCAACCGCAACAGCCAGGACTCGCCCATTGAAGGTGGGGCATCCTGGGCCTCAGCCTCAACCTCCGGTGTTTGTGGTGCCGAGGCGGCGACTTTATGAGGCTGCTTTTTAAACTCCAGTCGCACGGCTTCCGGCGCAACTCCCAGGCGCAAAGCCGTTTTTTGCGCGTATTTGTCCACGAGCACAACGTTGCGGGTCTTGTGAACTGCAGTCGCCATTTCTCGTAATACGGCCAACCGGCCGCGATCCGAAGTCACATCGTTTTCAACACACAACCGGTCGAGGTAATAGTCAAAAAAACCCGCGGCTGAGTTGATTATCTTTTTGAACTCCTCGCCACCGTGCTTCTTGATAAAGCTATCAGGGTCTTCCGGGGCGGGAATCACCGCAACGCGAACGGCCAGGTCGCATGCCAGCAGATGATCCAGCGACCGAACGGCCGCGTTCTGGCCCGCCGTATCGGAATCGAAGCACAGGACCACCTCCTCAACGTACCGCTTAAGGATCCGCGCGTGCTCGGCGGTGAAAGCGGTGCCCTGCGGGGCCACGACATTTTTAACTCCACCCATGAAACAGGAAATCAGGTCCAGTTGTCCCTCACATACAACCGCCGTTTGCGATTCGAGCAATATCCGCTTGGACTTGTCCAAACCGAAAAACACCTTGCTCTTCGTGAAAATGGGCGTCTCAGGCGAATTGACGTATTTGGCCGTCTTCTCGTCGCCGGAAAGCACGCGCCCACTGAACCCCACAACCCGCCCTTGCTCGTCACAAATCGGAAACATGAGCCGGCCACGGAACCGGTCGTAAAAGTGGCCGGTCTCCTCTTTGCGAAGGATCAACCCCGCTTTTTCCAGTAGCGCGGGCTCGTACGCCTTGCTTGCCCCCCAATTGACTGTGTCGTCCCATGCGTCCGGGGCGCAACCCAGCCGGAAAAGGCCGATCGCCTCGGCGCCAACGCCGCGTCGGGCAAGGTAATCACGTGCAATCTGGCCTGACGCCTCATTGGCCAGCACATTCTGCCAGCGCCGCGTGATTTGCTCGTGGATTTCCAGGAGCTTCTCTTTTAAGCCCCGCGCTTGCTGCTCACCCGCGCCGCGCTCGTACTCCAGGGGAATCCGCGCCCGTTCCGCCAGTCGCCGCACCGCCTCTGGAAAATCGATCGTTTCAAATTCCTTAACGAAGGTGAAAACGTCCCCGCCTTTGTGGCAGCCGAAGCAGTGGAAAATCTGCAGGTGCGGATTGACGTTGAAGCTCGGAGTTTTCTCCCGGTGAAATGGGCAAAGAGCCTGAAAATTGGCGCCTGCCCTTTTGAGAGGGATGTAACCCCCGACGATTTCAACGATATCGCTGGCGGCCCGAACTTGTTCGAGTGTTGCCTGGGAAAAAAAGCCGGGCATAGCAAGGTATGCCACGCAAGCTCACAGGAAAGCGGAAGCAAATCAAGAGAACTGAACAACCGTAATCGATTCGAAGGAAAATCGATTCGTTTATTCGCAGTACCCGCCCGTGAAACGGGAACTTAGGCCCTTCCGTCCGGCGGCGATTCGCCGCAGATTCCTAATTCCAACCCGGGGCCTAAGGCAGATTAGCCTCTTTTTGGTGATACTGCTTATCCTCGGGCTGGGTCGGCTTGATCAGAAGAAAGCCAAGATGCTCTTTAATCCACGGGCCTGACATGGAGCGCTCAAAAACCACCTCCTGCGCAGTATGCCACGTAGGGAAATAGTTGCTCCCGTACACGTCATCTTGGAACTTCTCCATCGCGCGCACTTCCATGGGGCTGAAATACCTTGCGTTGAGTACTGCCAGCAGCGCCAAAAGCATGCAGCTCAGCCTTACCATTCCCGAGCCCATGCCCAAATAATATTCGGCCCGTCCAAAAATATCGCTTCCAATCAATTTGCCGCCCATTTGATGCCTGCAAATCGCAAAAAGGGTGAGAATGAACAGGGCCGCAGCGATGTAGACAATCAGAAAAGAAGCCAAAAGGCTGAACGGGCTCGACTTTGCAAACCATTGTCCAGCAGGTTCATATAAGAATGCACAGCCGATGACCACTGCCAGCCATTTGACCAGGCCGATCAATTCCTCGCTCATGCCGTGTTTGCGGCCGCGTAACAGGCCGATCACCAGGATTGCCACGACTACGAAGTCAAAGGCATTTAAGGGCAGTTTATCGAACGCCATGCGAATTCTCCCGATAAAGTTCGGTTTCTTGAATTTGCCAACAGCATAGGAGAGCCATTTCCGTGCCATGCGGACCAGCCAAGCGGGGTGATGAACCGCAAGACCGCTACTGTTGGATGTTTACCTGGCCGGGCAAGCCGAGTGAAGCTCGGCGCTTGGCGAACGTCACTTTGGATGGTCCAACAGCCAATACCGAATGGCTCCTGCCTGAGGGCTTTGAGGAGCGAGCGCCAGAACGGCGAGGTAATGCTGCCGCGCTTTTGCGGGATCTTGAAGCTGCTGAGCATACAAATTGCCGAGAGCAAGGTGCGCGCGCCCCTCGTTGGGGTATTTGGCGAGGACTCTTTCGAACTGGGTAGCGGCATCAAGAACGTACCCCGCTTGCTTAAGAACTAAACCGAAATTATAGCGGGCGTCCAGGGATTCGGGGCGGATTGCCAATGCGGTTTCGTAGGCAGCCAGTGCCAGCGGCAGGTTGCCGTTATCTGTCGCTGCGAGGCCGAGATTATAGTGGGCGTCGAAGAAGGCGGGATCCAGTTGAGCCGCGCGACGATAGGCCTGAATAGCTTGCGACAAGTGCCCGGCTTGCTGTTCCTGCACGCCCGAGGCGAAAGCGGTTTCGGCGGCGTTGCGGTCACCGGGGAGAGGCTTTTCCGGCGAACGATAGTCATACCGCGGAAAACCGCGAACCTCAACGGCACTGGACGTGGCATTTCGGCCCGGTATTGCTTGCTCGCCAGATTGCGTTGCCGCAGGAGATATCGTTGTAAACGACTGGGTTTTCGAGTCGCGGCCAAAGAGGTTCATCGGGTTGATCCGCTGGAAAAATCCCTTTTTTTGGGCTCTTTGTTCCGACGCGCTCAAAGAAGATGAGGAATATTCGCCAGGCCGCTCTGGTTGTTTTGCGGGAACGGGTGTGACAGACCCGAAATTATCCTGGGCGGGCTTAATCACCGGTTCAGCTTCCAGCTTTACGACTTCAACGGGCAGTGGCTGAGTAGTATTGGTCGGAATTGACGAGACAGTTTTGGGAGCGTTGGTAGGCGAGGAGACCTTGGCAACGTTTGTTGAAGGGTCCAGCTTTTGTGAACCTTGGGTCTTTGGGCTGGCATTGGTTTGCGACGGTTTTAAAGAGGCGGCATTGTGGGCAAGTTCGGCGGACTTGACGACATTCGTATGCGTGAGAGTTGTCGCGGCGGTCGCATTGGTGACGGGCTCGCGCGCAGGCGGGTTTAACTCAAGCTCGAGTTCACGGACGATTGCACTTATGTTCGGCGCATTTTCAGGAACGGGCTTGAGAGCGAGGTATTGACGGTACTTCTCAAGGGCTAATCGGGGATCATTCAGGTCCTGTTGGGCTACGATTGCCAGGTTGAGGAGCGCCGGCCCGTAATCGGGCTGCTGCTTTAGCGCTTTTGTAAAGAACTGCGCGGCCTCGTTGGCTCGTCGGCGCTGATACCGGGCCAACCCGAGATAAGTCATGGCTTCGGCACTTTGTGGGGACAACCGCAACGCCTCACCAAAGCTCTTTTCAGCCGCCGTGATTTCCCGCGAGCGCAACTGGGCTTCGCCGAGCCTGAGCCAGCCTTCGGCCGAGTTTGGGCGGCGTAACGTGTAGTTGATGAGCTCTGACTTGGCCTGGTCAAACTTGTTGCTCTCCGAAAGGAAGAGGCACCCCAGGTTGAAGTGGACTTCGGTGAGGTCGTGATCCAGGGCAAGCGCTCGCTGGTAAGCAGCCTCGGCTTCGGCTTGTTGTCCGGCCTGCTGCAGCGCGAGGCCAAGATAGCTGAACGCCAGGGCATTAGTGGGCAGCAACTGAGTGGCGTCGCGCAGTTCCTCAATCGCATGCGGAATATCTCCGCGGTCCAGTGCCTGTTTACCTTCGAGCACCGCGCGAGGTCCCGGCGGACCACAACCCAACAGCAGAACCACAAAAAGTGTCTGCAGGAAGAGCAGGCATTGAGCGCGGGTTCGCAATCGCGCCGAGTCCAAAACGCGAAACAACCGCTGCCACCCCGGCGTGAAGAGCGCGCGTGCCCGTTGTTCTTGCGGACCCTTCTTTTTGGTGGTCTGCATCGACTGTCGTGGTATCATTGGCGTCTGGACGTGTCAAGAAACGCACCAAGCAACTTGAAGTCATTTCGACCAATTGCCATAACCGGCCTGGTCCTCCTCTGCTGGGTTGCAACTCACTCATCCCAGGCTGAGCCAACAAATTCCGCGCAAGCCCGTGTTGTCACCGTTTGGAACCCGGACGCAATTTCGGCGTTTTTGGCCAGGGCGGATATCGTGAAGGAAATGGTCGACGCCGGGATAACGACGTTCACGCACAAGGACGGAGTTCCTGAGGCCTGGCGCACCCTTGTATCGACTCAGGACGTCGTCGGAATCAAAGTCTATTCACTGCCCGGCCCCAACAGCGGGACTCGCCCTGCCGTGGTCAGCGCAGTCGTGCAAGGCCTGCTCAGCGCGGGTCTGCCTCCAAAGAATATTGTCATTTGGGATAAGCAGGTGGCCGAGTTGCGAGCCGCCGGTTATTTTGAATTGGCGGATAAGTTCGGGGTTCGTGTGGAAGGAAGTTCGCAGGCGGGTTACGATCCGACCAACGCGTACGACAGCGCTATTATTGGCAGCCTGGTGTGGGGCGACGTGGAATTCGGCCTCAAAGGCCTGGGTATCGGGCGAAAATCGTTCGTCTCGAAGCTCGTGTCGCAGGAAATAACCAAAATCATCAATATCCCGCCGCTGCTGAATCACAACCTGGCGGGGGTTTCAGGGAACCTTTATAGCCTCGCCTCCGGAAGCGTCGACAACATGGCTCGCTTCGAAAACGATTCCGGGCGGTTGGCCACGGCGGTTCCCGAGATTTACGCATTGCCTTCCTTGAGCGATCGCGTTGTGGTCAATATCGTCGATGCCCTTATTTGCCAATACGAAGGGGGAGAAAGAGGTTTGCTTCATTTTTCAGCAACGCTCAACGAATTGCGATTCAGCAAAGACCCTGTGGCCCTGGACGTGCTCTCGGTCAAGGAACTGGACCATCAACGGGACCTGGCCAAGGCGCCTCCGATCAAATCCAATTCCGACCTTTATGCAAATGCCTCGTTGCTCGAATTAGGCGTGAGCGACCCCAGGCGCATTCAGATCGAGCGAGTTGCCCAGGACCGGCCGCAATAGCACACCTTCAAGCCGGCGCGACGCCACGGCCCCACGGCCCGCCCGCACTGGACTTTTCAGGATTACTCAAGCATCCTTGTAAACGATGTCAAAGCCGTTTTGCGATTGCGCGAGTCTTGGTCCCCTGTTCGGCCTTTGGGCGGCGGGCCTCATTTCGGCATTCTCTGTTACCGTTCCCGTCCATGCGGCCGGTCAATTCAACTGGAACACGAACTCGCAACGAGTGACCGTGGACATCAGCTCGGAACCTTTGGACGATTTGCTCGAAAAAGTTGCCGCGGCAACAGGCTGGCACGTTTTTGTTGAGCCGCAGACTCTCCACCAGGTTTCGGCAAAGTTCCGTGATTTGCCGCCGGGAGAAGCCCTTCATTTTTTGCTTGGAGAAGTTAATTTCGCGCTAGTCCCATCGACCAATTCCAGCCCGCGGTTGTTTGTATTTCGCACCTCTCGAGACCGCGCCACGCAAGCGGTGCGGCCCGCAAAAAGCGTTGCGCAAGCCGAATCCAAGCCCATTCCCAACGAGTTGATCGTGCGGCTCAAGCCCGGGGCGAAAATCGAGGAGCTGGCAAAATTGCTGGGCGCAAAAGTCACGGGCCGCATCGACGGCCTGAATGCGTATCGCTTGCAATTTGATGACGCGGCCTCGACGAGTTCCGCGCGCGATCAACTGGCAGGCAACCCCGACGTCGCGGCGGTCGACAGCAATTTCGCCGTTGCTCCCCCGGAAGGTCCACTGCCGGTGCCCTCAGGCGGCGCGGCGCCCCTCCAACTGCAACTCAAACCGCCCCCCGACAACGGCAGGATAGTCGTCGGCCTTGTCGATACCGCTGTGCAATCGCTTGGGCAAAACCTGGACCAATTCATCATGAAGCAGCTTTCGGTGGCTGGTGATGTCCAAATCAGTTCCGATACTCCAACGCACGGGACCGCGATGGCCGAGACGATTCTCAACAGTTTGCAGTCATTTTCAAAGGGCAGCACCTCAGTGCAAATCCTGCCGGTCAATGTTTACCCTGGAGGCGGTGCTGGCGATGCCTCGACCACTACGTTCGACGTGGCCAACGGAATCGTGCAAGCGGCTAATGGCGGCGCCAAAATCATCAACCTGAGCCTGGGCAGCACTAGCGACAGCCCTTTCCTGCAAAGCGTGATCCAGGAGATCAGCAAACTAAATATCCCAATGTTTGCCGCCGCGGGGAATCAACCCGTTACCACGCCGTTTTACCCGGCCGCGTATCCGCAGGTCACGGCGGTCACAGCCATCGACAACGGCCAACTGGCGCCCTACGCCAATCGCGGCAGCTTCGTATCATTAGGAGCGCCCGGGACCAGCGTGGTTCCTTTTGGCAACTTGTCCTTCGGAGTTCAAGGCACTTCCGTTTCAAGCGCCTACACCAGCGGGCTGGCGGCGGGTTACCTCGAAAGCTCGAGCGACAACGTTTCCAAAATGGAAACGTTCCTCAATAATAACTTCGGAATCAAAATAACCTCTCCTCCAGGCAAGTAACCCGCTTCGACAAGCTCCCTACTTGCCGCTTGCGCCTTCCTGTGTCGGGTTTAACCTGTGCAGCGTGGCTTGGTTTACCGACAGACACTTGTTTTTGCTGGCCGTTGCGGTTTACGGCCTGAGCATGATCTACTCCATTTTCCTATGGAGGAAGGGCTTTCGTCGCGATGATTTCATCAACTATGGCATCCTGGCCGTGGCGTTTGCCCTGCACACGACCGCAATGGCG
>Ga0070738_10002966_pt1 | contig 23975 bp, 20 predicted proteins | sample Coa_R2_2_FD_66446 | JGI IMG/M metagenome (GOLD analysis project Ga0070738, IMG submission 66446) | Surface soil microbial communities from Centralia Pennsylvania, which are recovering from an underground coalmine fire - Coalmine... | ecosystem: Environmental > Terrestrial > Soil > Unclassified ... | reverse complement strand
ATGAATGCGATCAGCAAAGTCTGTGCTTTGAGCCTTGGCTTCGAATAATGAGCGATCTGGACCATCCCCTACCAAATAGAGATGAGCTTGAGGAAAATCAGGAGCTATCATTACAAAAGCATCTATTAACTCGGCAATACCTTTACGTTGATACATTCCTGATACAGTGGTGATTGCAGGACGTTGTAAAGGGAGTGGCTGGTATTCTCTAATGCTGCGACGACGGGGACTGCCCAAAGTGCCGTTAGATACTACTTGTAATTTATGCTTGGGTATACCTCGCTGACTCATTGACTTGGCTACTGCATGACTGACTGCAATGACTCGATCTGCCAAGCCCATGAGTATGGCGCTTCGTTGAAACTCATTGTGTACAGTAGAAACTACACTGTATGAGCCATTTCTCAAAAGTGTCGCCAGTACGACTCCTGTCATCATATGTGCATGGACAATATCTGGTTGAAAATCTTGTACAATTCCACGATAATTCCATGCAGCCTTGAGAATGTTTAATAGTGTTCTTGATTGATCTAATTGATAATGATTAACCCCATAATATTCTAGTAATTTTTCATATTCTCCTCCAGCAGAAGCTATGGCAACATGGTGACCTTCTTTCGATTGTAAACAAGCTAGGTCTACTGCAACATTAACAATACCGTTACCAATTTCCTGTACATGATTAACTATATGTAGTATACGCATATAATTTTTTTTCTCCATAGAATTGCTCTTAGTAACTCGATTAATTGTTATCAATTTAGATGTTTTGTAATGATTGACAAATAGGTAGTATAATCTCGCAAAAGCAGATTTGCTAATAGTAAATGTACGTTTTTAGCAGTTCTATCCTTTAAAGAAGATTTCATAAGAACTTAAAAAACGATTCACAAAACCATGAGGTAGGCTTTCAAGTTGAGAACAATAAGAGGCGATAGCTTCTTTTTTTTTGCTTTGAACAGGTTTAATAGAAAACTTGTATGCACTTGCTATATCCTCTAATTTGAGCATAATAAAGAGTGGTGCTCGCCAAAATAACCAGATAGGATACTGTAATAGTTCAATCTTATTTCCTGTTTGTGCGATCGCCTCCTTCACCAATACATAAGTAGCTTCATGATCTTTATGACAATCTTTTCTATGAGGAACATAAACTTCTTCTGGTTTATATAAACTTATAAGAGCAGCTATCTGCTCAATGGTTTGTTGCCGTTGTTCTTTCTGCAAATCTTGCAAAGTCCCATCTGGCTTTTCCAAAAAATGTATTTTTGATGCTTCGACTCCCAATGTCTCTAAGGCTTTTAGCGCTTCTTGTTTGCGAGTTTCGATGATTTTCTCCCTCATCTTCTGATCTGAACCGCCAGACCCCTGTCCATCTGTCAGAAAAGCCACAGCTACTGGTATTCCATGCTCACGTTTGAGAGCAATCATTCCACCACAGCCAAAAGTTTCATCATCTTGATGAGGTGAAAACACCATAGCTGATCTCTGGCTAAATGTTAATGATTCACTCCCACGGTTTATAATCCATTTGAACAGAAAGCTAGAATGAATATCTTGTAACTGATAAAGCCATGTCTCAGGAAATAATCTCTGTACTCTTTTTAAAATTTCTTTAGTACTCATAACTTATATCAACTTACGATAACCCGTTTTTTTGACCTTATTACTTTATATAATCTCATAGAAACATAGGTTTGAGTATATCAATACGTATATCAACACAATGGTTCAATCAAATTCGGAATATAGCGGTCTTATTTGAGTTACAAACGCCTCATAATGGTAGGGAACAGGGAACGGGAAACAGAACTGTCTTACTAAATCATTTAGGATTGCTATATGTTGTTTTTCCTAAGTAAATACCTGGTATCACTTGTTAAAATCTGGGCTGTTTAATGGAATTTAGAATCATCTCCATTGAGGTAATTACTTTGACGAATTTTTTTTACTTTTAGCTTGATAAGTTAAGTGTGCTGTAATATTTATTACGTTGCTCTAGTATAATAGAATGCGAAATTCTCTAATGCAACTCTGAAAACATAATCAAAATACAAGCTTTACTATAACTTTACAAATAGTGCGTTTCTTTAAAAGATCCAGAAACTGTGTTTCACTCTCGCATTGACGACTCAAGAACAGTCAAGAAAATAGTGATCATTCATTCTTCTAGTTTTAGGAGCTTTGAGTGAAGAGTATAGACACTTTAAATCACCTAACAAGAAACATGTCTGTTAATTGATGGTTATTTGACATCCTTGTATTTTGTATAAAGCGACTTGACAAAAGTCTCTTTTTCATAAAATTGTTAAGCTTCTCCCTATTCATAAAGCGAGAAGAGCTTGTGCAGCTTCAGTTAACTTTTCAACTGATACATAATCACTTTTCCTTTCTGATCGTCTTCAGTAAACAGCAGGTATTCACCATTCGAGCGACGGACAGCACGAATACCATAGGGTATGTCAACCCAACCACTTTCACCTGAAGCTTCTGGACCAGGTTTTAATTTTTGGACTTGTGCTCCTGTTGCTGCCTTATATACGTATACCACCGGGTTTTTCACAGTTACAACAAATACATAGTCTCCTGAAACACTCATTGCCGCTGTTGCTACTTCACGCTTACCTGTGGTGTCATAGGGAATCACTGTCCGCCAACGAGGAGTACGATTTCCCCTACTCCAATGATCAAAACGTATAATCTCAGACCCAACGACTCCAGTGTCATCGTTAATCTCTGGGTGTTCTTTGGTAAAGCCAGACAAATACATAGTATCTGTTGCAGGGTAATACTCAATGCGTCGCAGATCGGTAAACATGCTTGGAGTCTTTTGCTTTTCCATAGATTTATAAGTGTAGATAGGATTACCCTTAGCATCTAACCCCTGTACAGGATAATGCCGAATCCCAACACCATCTTGAGTTCGCAGAGTTTTCCACACATCGCCGCTACTATCGACCCACCATCCTCCTAAATAAGGAAGATCTTTGCTACTATCATATTCATCACCCTCAAAAGTGACGTTACCGTTACTGTCTCGCCAAATCCACTCTCCTGAAGATGGTTGATGTGGTGGCCAATTTCCCGAAAACAATGGTTTACCTTCTGGAGTACTAATCACAAACATTCCCGAAGGAATAGCGATTTCTCCATCCGTACATTTTTGGAAACGATAAATTTGCAGTTGGTCTGCATACATGTTTGTTAAGAACAAAAAAGGCTTGCCTTTGATGCGGCGAAACCAAGGTGCATCTGGCGCTGTGTGAAGTCTTGGATCTTGAGGATATTTGAAAGGATTTAAGGTGTAACCTTTGTAAATCCACTGCTTACCGACAGGCTTTTTGTAATCCATAACGAAGTGTTCATGCTTAGTGTATACATCAACACCATCTGTTATTGGATCAGTATCAGCGTTATCGATGAATTGCAAGCCGAGTAACCGCCACTGTAATGTTCCATTTGGAGAAAATTTCCGCAAATCCACTCCTGAACGGTTAAAACCATCATTGGCAATGTAGATATTACCCGCAGCATCTGTACCCAATCCACTCAGACCAACAAACTTATCATCTTTGACTTCACCTGGAATACCAGCAAAAATACCTCCTTTAGTGCCAAAAGTCCCAACGAGGACTGGTGTCTTGGTCAATTGGTAAATCAGCACTTGTTGGCGTGGTCCATTGTCAGCTACTAAAAGCCTGCCTTGATTATTCACTGCGATCGCCGTTGGTTCGACAACATCTTTAATGATTCCAGGCAATTGCTGCCCCTGTTTTGAATAGTGCAAAATCTTAGCAGGAGTTTTGTCCTTTTTGTTTTGGATAATCCACAAATTTCCTTGTCGATCTACAGTTATTTGTCCTGGATTGGGAACAGGAAAGTTTTGTAACTCCTGCATTGTATCAGTATTGTAGATACGAACACGGTTGTCTGCTTGATCACTTACATACAACTGGTTTCCTAATATTGCTAATCCAGTGACTTGACTTTTCTTACTCACAATTAACATGCTCTTATCCCAGCCACGTCCTCCGGAAAACGGTGCTGGCTTGCCAGACAAGTCATAGCGTCTAACACAATGCCAATTTGTCCCTGATGGAGGATAATCTTCTCCTGGATTTCCACTTTGGGACTGTTGCATTGCTACATAAATGTATTTCTTATCTGCTGTGATAGCAACTCCACCAAGTCTACCCCATCCATGTAGGTCATCAGCTTTACTAATGACATTCCCGTTTTTATAAATTCCAACCTCTCGACCTGCTTCATCCCATGGACTATTCGTAAAAACTGTGCCATCAGAAGCAATGTACATACCACTAACTTGAATCTGTATCCATTTGTCACCACCACCAAATGTATTTCCTATCCAAGATGTTGTGTAAGTATTGGCAGATGGAGCAACTCCAGTACTCAAGTACATTGAAACTCCTATAGTGGCAACTGCCCCAGCAATTATACAAATAATAAACTTTAAAACTTTTCCACTTCTATGCCAAGAATTTCCCTGATTAGAGAGCCTCTTTATAGACTGACTAAGCATTTTGATTTTATTCATTGACTCTTTCTTATCATAATGATGACTTGAGTCTGAAACTTTAAATTTTTATTTATCTTTTTAAGGAGTCATCTATATTATTCTTTCTTTCAGTTCGTATATAGTTACCGTCTTATATATTAAAAGTGTATTAGCACTATAGCCATCCTATTTGAGTCTACAACTTTGCTAGTTCCACCAAACCAGGTTTCTCCCTGTTTACAAATCATTTAGAATTGCTATAGTTGATTGTTATGGATCAAGCTCAATGATGACTAATGACAGAAGGTAATATAATGACGATTTTCCTAAAAAAACAGTTATAGATAAAATGGGTTTAGCTTTTATCTTTTCTTCAACTAGCAGCTTGTCTTATCAAGAAAGGATAAAGACCTTAACTACCAGTGAGCAAATGTTTATTTTTATACATAAAATATCTAATCTCTTTAAGAAAAAGTTGGGGAATAAGCATATGCCTCTCCAGACAAAGTAGAAGGTTGATACATCTTTTTGAATCTCAACATTTATGTATCAACTATACATATTTCGCGCCGATAAAAACAAGATTCATAGAAAATTTATAGAAAAGATGATTTCTCAAACAATTTCTAAACAATTTGAATTTATTTTTACATATAGCAACCCTAAATCATTACATTCTTATGTAGAGCCAGAAAAAAACTTAAAACGAGTGTACAAGTTCTTGCGAGATGAGTAGGTTTTGAATAGATATTAATCTTCTTACACAAATTTTATAAATGCTTGGGGACAGAGGTAAAGAACACTTGCCTAGGCTTTCATATAGAAAGTATCATGCATCAACAGTATAGTTCATTGCTCTACAAGTTTCCTGATCAATAGACAAAATGCCTGTATTAATGTAGAGTCGTTTGTCATTAAAAAATCGTAGGCTTAGTCAATGAATATATCGCTATACAAACAAAAATTTACTTAATTCATATTTGTGATTAAAATCAACCTAAGGAAGGAACCCAAAAATATTCATTCTTTATAAAATAGCGTCTGTTTCAGCGCTAACAATATAAATTTCTGGCTTAATGCAAAAACTTACCTTGAATATAGACTTATTAACAAACTAATCTACGGTGTATATCAGGAGAAACATAGGTGGAAAGTAGCAAAAAGGACTTTGTTTCAGCATCTGCATCTATTCTGTGTGTAGGATTAGGTTGGTTCCCTAAAACACCTGGAGGTTTGGAACGCTATGTCTACGAACTGACACAGAAACTAGCAGCAAATAAAGACCAAGTTGAATTGTGCGGAGTTGGCATGCCAGAAGCTGAACCAGCTCAATTAGTTAAACTCACTAATCTAGCATCTCCAGAAGATCCAATCTGGAAAAGACTTTGGCATATTCGCAAGAACTTTCAGAAAACAAGAACTAGTAGACCAGATGTTATAAACTTGCATTTTGCATTGTATAGCTTTCCTATTTTAGATTTGTTTCCCAAGGACGTACCAATTATCTTTAACTTTCATGGTCCTTGGGCATTTGAGAGTGAACAGGAGGTTGTTGAGAAGAAACTCAGTATTTTCCTCAAACATCAACTTGTTGAAAAAAGAACCTATAACCGTTGCGATCGCTTCATAGTCCTTAGCAAAGCATTTGGTCAGATTTTGCATCAAGAATATCAAGTGCCTTGGGATAAAATCCACATTATCCCTGGTGGAGTTGATATCAATAGGTTTCAACCAAGCTTATCACGCCAACAAGCACGCGAACAGCTAGGCTGGCCTTTACATCGTCCCATTTTATTCACATCCCGTCGCCTTGTGCATAGAGTAGGTTTGGACAAATTATTAACCGCCATGGCGACAATTAAGCAGAGAATCCCAGATGTTTGGTTAGGAATTGCTGGTCGTGGACCCATAAAAGCTGAATTGCAACAACAGGCGACAGAATTAGGACTAGACAATCACGTTCAATTCTTAGGGTTTTTGCCTGATGAGCAATTGCCAATAGCTTACCAAGCTGCTAACTTAACTGTCATGCCTAGTCAGTCTTTTGAAGGATTCGGTTTAGTCGTAGTGGAGTCACTAGCCTGTGGCACTCCTGTGTTGTGCACTCCTGTTGGTGGAATGCCTGAGATTTTACAACCTTTTTCTCCAGATTTAATGACTTCCTCTATCGAAGATTCGGCTATTGCTGAAAGATTAGAATCTCTCCTGCTAGGAAAAGTGGCTATGCCTTCATCAGAAGATTGTCGTCAGTACGCTGTTGACAATTTTGACTGGAATAAAATAGCACAGGATGTGCGGAAGGTTTTCATAACAAAATAGCTTTTTTGGGCCACTACAATGCTAGAGGCTTTACAACCCATGCTCTCAAATTTTAGTGAAATCCTCTACTGAAAATGCGGTTATTAATATAAAAAAATACAACCACTATTTCATGATGAAACCACTTTCCAACAAATACTATATCTGCTTAAAGCCAGACCAAGAACCAATTCCCTGGTATCCACCAGATCCTCATCCACTAGATTGGGTTGACTATACATATTTCGGTAAAGTGTTTGAGGCTATGGAAAAACATTTAGATAGAGATGATCTCATTTTTTACTTTACCTGGGATTGTGTTGACGAGCTGCCATCATATGGAGAAAATGTTGTTGCTGTCGTCGTAGGAGATGAGTGGTCACGCATTCCCAGTTATTTTCACAAAGTACGAGCTGTATTCGCATGCTTAACTTTGCGTCCTATTCTCGGATGTAATCCTCTTGTTCGTCCTTCTTATTTAAATTTTCTGGCACTGATACAGTTTCTAAGAATCTGGGTGATCCGTCTGCCAAAATTAATAAATTATTGGGTTCACAAATCCAAAAGCTTGCGAGGAACACAATCATCCTTATACGACATACCACAGGGGTATGGTAGACAGTTAGAATTACCAATCAAGGATATGGAGGCGCGCAAATACGACGTCTTTTTCGCTGGTAGTGTGGTACACAATTCTCATGCTCAATGGTCATTGAAACGTTGGATAGGAACGCCTAAAAGCATTTCCCGCACAAAGATGATATCGAGTCTTCAGAGGATTAAGGAAAAACATCCAGAAATGAACATAGAAATAGCTACCACATCAAATTTTGGGGCTAGTATGAGCGCTGATGAGAGTCTCTATTCACAAAGAATGATGGATACAAAGATATCTGTTGTTCCTCGGGGAACGTCCTTTGAAACAATACGCTATTATGAGGCGATGAGATATGGCTGCATCGTCATAACCGAAGCTCTACCTGATCGTTGGTTTTATGAGGGATCGCCAGCTATTCAAATAAAAGACTGGAGCGAGTTAGAGGGAATACTAGAAAACCTGCTCAACAATCCGCACCTTGTCAGAGAAAAACACCAACAAGCTTTAAACTGGTGGAATACTAAAGCTTCGGAAGCTGCTATTGGTGCGTATATGGCTGAAAAATTAAACTCAGATTTATGAAAATTCTCTTTTTAGATCAAAGCGGTAAACCAGGTGGTGCAGAACTGTGCTTGGTAGATATTGCTAAACCCTATCGCGATCGCTGTTTAGTAGGTTTATTTGCAGATGGTTCTTTCAGAAATTTACTAGAACAGAATCAAATCCCCGTTGAAGTTCTGACAACTCATCAAATTCAAGTTCGTAAAGAAAGCAGCCTTGCACAAGGATTAAGCAGCATAGCTCAAATTGCACCTTTAATTGCTAAAGTGGTGCAAAAGGCTAGCAATTATGACTTAATTTACGCCAACACACAAAAAGCACTAGTCGTTGGGGCGTTAGCTAGTTTTTTCAGCCAACGGCCTCTGGTTTATCATCTTCATGATATTCTTTCTCCAGAGCATTTTAGTAAAACTAACCGTCGTATTGCTGTAACTTGTGCAAACCGTTTTGCATCACTTGTCATCGCTAATTCCCAAGCTAGCAAAACAGCCTTTATTGCTGCAGGAGGACGCTCAGAAATTACTGAAGTTGTTTACAATGGCTTTGACCCAAAGATATATCAAATCCAAGAGTCTGAGATTCATCATATTAAACAGCAATTAGGATTGGATGGACAATTTGTTGTTGGTCATTTTAGTCGTCTTGCACCTTGGAAAGGACAGCACATATTAATAGAAGCACTTGCCCAGTGCCCTCAGGAAGTCACAGTTCTTTTAGTTGGTGATGCATTATTTGGTGAACAGGATTACATCCAACATTTACATCAGTTAGTAACAGAACTAGATGTAGACAAACGAGTCAAATTCTTAGGATTTCGTTCAGATATTCCACTGTTGATGGCCGCTTGTGATTTAGTCGCACATACCTCCACTTCCCCAGAACCTTTTGGAAGAGTCATTGTAGAGGCGATGTTATCTGGAACAAGAGTCGTTGCAGCAAAAGCTGGTGGTGCAATAGAATTGGTGGAGCCAGGTAAAAGCGGCTTCTTAGTGACACCCGGCGATCCTCAAGAGCTTGCACAAGTTATTATCACCTGTCTCAAAGAGAAAGAAAAAACTGCGAACATAGCCAACAAGGCACGTATGACCGCCACTCAACGCTTTGACGTGACACAGACTAATCAGCAAATTGCTCAACTACTTAGCCGCCTGCCAGTCTAGCACTAGCAATTGCTAGATTTAGCAACGAGGAGAGAAAAACCTTTTCCATATCTCCTTTATCCTCCTTGTCCACGCCAGTTGCTTCAACGGAGGACACCTCCGCAACGCACTGACTCCCCTTGTCTCCCTTCCCTCGTCCTCCTACTACGCCGCTTCCCTCATCTGAGGCTCTCTTGTAACTTCTGGTATATTCAAAGACATCTGTTCAAAGTTAGGTACAGCAGCTTGCTCTAACACTTTCACTTCGATATTCACACTCACTAAATAGCTACCTGTATCAGCCCCAACCGCTTCAGCAATGATTTTAGCAATATCTGGGCGTTTAGCAGTTAGTGGATCACGTAAAATACACCGATCCCATTCATGCTTGGCAGTCGGATTGAGGCTGAGAATATAGTGCTTAATCATAGGACAAACCATTAAATCAATCCTCCAGAAGGCTGTCACAGAACCTTTTACACCTAAGCAGGCTTTGTGCTCGCTACCTTCCATTATAGTACAAGTGTACTAAAAAGAAAATAAAGCTGCATCATGAGGAAACAGTTAATTATTTATGATTCCCCGCCAGTGGAAGGGTGTAAAAGGCGGGGTAGGTTTGTCACTTGCTTACATCAGTAAATTAATGACAAGCCAGTAACCGACAAGGAGTAAAAAAACAGCTATCCATAAGGTTGCTGTGTTTAATTCAGGTAGTTTGATTTTGTTCATATGCTGATATTGATGTCGATGGTTGCTATTGAAGCAAGCTATATCGCACCAAGAAGGCACACTTAATTTTTAACAAGTTACTGTATAGTTATTAACATAATAATTAATAACTAATAACAACTCTCAAAATAAAGAGTGCAATCGAGTATGCGCACTAACTTGTTAGGGATTAAAAAAAATAGGCTATGCTCTCTCCCTACACGCTGTTTCCTTGTCAAAGAAAAATGGACGCGAACACTATTCCTAAATAAATAGGAATCTAATCTCCTCACCTTAAACCAGTATATTTAGGAACTTTACCCTTTAGTTCTGGCTTGTTAACTACAGTGAAAATAGTACTTAACTTACATTTTAACGAGATTGGCAGTAGTTGGTATCGTTCAGTTACAAGTCTTGAAAATATATCTGTTAAAAAACGATTTATAGATATCAAAAGATATAATTTGTGTTCTTTTGTGAAAAGAAAATTTTCTAACTTGCGTAATACTTTGTTTAGCAACAAAACAAAATAAAATTTACTTTTTTGCCTTTGACATCTGTCAATAGATAGAAGATAACCATTTTTCTTTACACGGTTAATAAAAATTTTTATAAAAAGTATAAAAAAATTACTATCTCAGGATAGAAGCAAATTATCTTCATAAAGCTATAGCTTTTGTATTACATTCTCACTTTTATTTTCTTAAACATTAACTCTCAAATGGAGAGGTACTTGAATCATTACTTGGTAAGAAAATTGACAATTTCGTTTAAATATTCCTTTGAAGGAGGTTTTTCATGAGGATCGCTCAAGTGGCTCCACTATGGGAGAGAGTACCGCCACTAACTTATGGTGGCATAGAGTTAGTCGTAGCACTCCTAACTGATGAATTAGTGCGCCGTGGACACGAAGTAACATTATTTGCATCAGGAGATTCAGTAACTTTAGCAGAGCTAGCTTCAGTTCATCCACGAAGCATAAGATTAGATCCCTCCATCAAGGAATACAACATTTATGAAATGTTGCAACTAAGCCAAGTGTATGAGCAAGCCCAAGAATTTGACATTATTCACTCCCACATGGGTTCTGCTGCACTACCCTATGCCAATCTAGTAAAAACTCCGACCGTTCATACCCTACACGGGATTTTTACTCCTGATAACGAAAAGCTATTTAGACATGCAAAAAATCAACCTTATGTGAGTATTTCAAATTCACAAAGAGAACCAAGATTAGAGCTCAACTGTGTGGCAACTGTCTACAATGGAATAGACGTTGATAGTTATAAGTTTTATCCCCAAGCTGAAAATCCTCCATATCTGGCATTTTTGGGTCGGATGTCTCCACAGAAAGGACCGCACTTGGCGATCGCAATTGCTAAGAAAACAGGTTGGAACCTGAAGATGGCAGGTAAAGTAGACGTTGTTGATAGGGAGTATTTTGAAACAGAAGTCAAACCACATATTGATGGTAAGCAAATTGAATACTTGGGTGAAGCAAACCACGTACAAAAGAATGCATTAATGGGTGGGGCAGTTGCAACTCTATTTCCTATTACCTGGAGAGAGCCCTTTGGCTTGGTGATGGTTGAATCAATGGCATCTGGCACCCCAGTGATTGCTTTGAAACTGGGATCTACAGAAGAAGTGATTGCACATGGAGAGACTGGTTTCCTCTGCGAGAGTGTTGAAGAGTGCATCAGTGCGCTTGACAAGGTTGCTGAACTAGATCGTTCTACCTGTCGAGAGTTTGTCTGCAACCGTTTCGGTGTGAAACAAATGGCAGATGGCTACGAAGCCGTATATCGCCAAATTTTGACAGATCGATTTGCTAAAAACAATGGACATCTCCGCAAACCAAAGATTATAGGCAATATGCACAAATAGAGATGTGCCAAAAAGCCTTCCATTTCCTTCCTTAACACTTTTAAACTTCCTGTGGTGTGTTGGCGTTAGCTAACATGCCTTTTCATTATTCAACCATTGCATGAAATTGCTAGATACACCTCCTCATACTGCATAAGTATCTGCTGACAACACCTATAAGAACTTAGCACTTGATATAGCATTGCAATGTTATGGATGAGGCTCAGCAAAAACTTTATCAGCAAAGGCTTTTAAATCTACAGGACGACTCAGTTTTACATACGAAGCTTATGGCGAATAACTTAAGTCAATGGTTGCACAATATCTTTGAAGCAGATTGGCAACCTCTTGAGACATTTTTGTGTTCACTTCAGAGAACTTTAGCCGTTTCTCCCAGAGGTAGTTTTGTAATGAACCCGGTGTCTGTAAAAGGAGCCAAGCTAATTGATTTAGGTATACAACTAGGAGGTCAAGCTGTTGTTCTTCTAATTGCTCTGACCACAGAAATTGAGAATAGTGTCGGTATCTATGTACAAGTCCATCCTGCAAATGGAGAAATGTATTTACCATCTAATCTTCAACTGATTTTGCTTTCTCAGTCAGGTAAAATTGTTCAGAAAGTAAAGTCTAGAGGTTATGATAACTACATCCAACTAAAAAAATTCAAATCTGCTTTCGGAACAAGTTTTAGTATAAAAATAACTGTTGCTGGTATAAGCATAAAAGAGGATTTTGTGATTGAACCTATCAGCGAACAGCCATAATTAAAAAGATGAGATCACCATATTGATAACAAATTGAGATTTAGCTAAAGAGACGCTCAACAGCGATCTCTTTATTGTTATTGCCAAAAAACCTACCTATTTCTCCATCTAGCACTTTCTCTGATAATTATTTTTCCATTCTTAGTTACTGTAAGTTGAGAAGGTGTGAGAACATAACGGTAAATATTGGGATAGTCTTCATTTAGCGCAACATAAGTGTTGCGTCTGCTAGTCTGAATAAGAGGTATAGTAATTTCACTACTACCATTTTTAGCTCTACCAACATAAATACGTGGAAGATCTTCACCACAAATATAAACATCAAAGTTGTGCGTTTCAGCATGAACAAATTCACTATGATTATTCTCTGGACACCGATCACTGATTGGTCGTGCTACAGATGGTTTAGCAAAGAAAGTTAAAAAAGTTGTTACCATTAATGGTAAGGTTGTTAAAAATAAAATTGTGCGCTTCATATTTTTTGTGCTACTGAAAATTTAAATAGTTGAAACGGAGGGTGCTCATACACCCTCTTTTAAGAAAGTCACAACTTGTAATTCAGAGAATCAACTCCTAATTAGGTGATTAATCTGAAGTTGCTAAAGCTTCCCAAGTAGCATTATCAACCACTCCAGTTGGAGATAAACTACGAAAGCTTTGCAGGTCTTTGATAGCATTTTCTGTCTCTGAGCCAAAAACGGCATCAGTCCCAATACTATGACCATGAAAGTTGTTTAAAAGGAGTTGTACAATGTACACGGCCTCACCTTTAGCACCCTTACGTAGTATAGGCACATTAATGTTAGCTAGACTTTGTTCTGTCATAATTTTTTCAATCTCTAATAAATAACAGTTAAAGTTGAGCAGCAGATAATTGCTCTTAAGCGTCCTCTATACTCTTAATTAGTGGCAGCGAAAAGAACTTATGCACCTTATATTAGGTAGATGGAGCAAAAAATATAAGATAATGTGTCTTATATTTGGTTAAGTCTACCTATTTTAGATTAATTGATAGAGTACGACATTTAGATGAAATCTCATTAAAACATTCTTTCTGCTTCATGTTCTTCTGTAAAGAAGCTATTTATGTAGTTAATAAGCTTTTAATATCAGTTTAAGTTAGGAATACTCTCGATATTCAAATATGATGTTGATTGATTTGTAGAAGAAACTTACGCAGATTTTTAAGCACAGAGTTGACTACAAATCTTTTTCTTGAACCAACTCATTACTCAAAATCAAGCTACATGGCCAGATTAAAGCCTCAATAATACACGCAGACACTGTGACTACTTTTGCTACCCACACTATTGGAAAATTAGTGTATTCGTTAAATTGGCCAAATTTTTGGCTAAATTGAAGCCATTGAATGATGGCTCCTAAACTATAAGCAACTAATGCTATCCACAACCAAATTGACATGTCAGTGATTCTCCGTTTGCAAAGTTGGTCGTCATAAAGTGCTTTTATATATAGAGTTGTTTCTTTGGCTCTTATGCAATCAAGCCATGTAAATATGTTTTAGTGAACACTTGGCGTTTTTGCACCAGAGCTGCCTTTACCCAGGAATAGCAACAGTGGTAATGAGCACAAAAACACAACTCCAACCACTCGAAAGATATCAGCGAAAGACAAAACAGCAGATTGTTGATTAATCGTTTGATCAATTACAGTTAATGCCTGACTATGAGCTGTGGCAGCATCACTTCCTCGGCTTTGGAAGTACCCAGTTAACAAGTCGAGCCGTTGATTTGTTTGTGCACTATAAGGGGTGATATGAGCCACAAGAATTGATCGGTGGAAAGCTTCCCGACGGTCAAGTATTGTAGTCAGCAAGGCTATTCCCAAGCTACCACCTAATTGGCGGGTGAGATTGTAAAAGCCAGACCCAGCAGAAACATCTTCTTTTGGCAATGGACCCAAACTTGCCAAACTTAAAGGGAGAAACATCAAAACTGTGACTGCGCCTCTTTCTACCAAAGGCCAGAATAAATCGTCTGTTCCTGTTTGTGGGGTAATGCTTGACAGTTGAAACATAACCAAGGCACTACCCACTGCACCAGTAGCAATCAGCAATCTGGCATCGACTTTACCTGAGATTTTGCCTAATATAATCATCATAATTGCTGAAGCTAAAGCTCCTGGAGCCAGCAACAATCCTGTTTGTGTCGCCGTAAAATGGAGTATACTCTGGGCAAAAATTGGCACGACAAAGAGTGTTCCATAAAGTCCCATTCCAAGAATTCCTGAGTAAAGGCTCCCGGCTGCTAGGGAACGATGACGCAATACCCTTAAGTCAACGGCAGGATGTTTGGTGGAAAGTTCGCGCCAGATGAACAATGCTAGTCCGATGCAACCAACCACTGTGAGAGTAGAGATGAAACTAGATTCAAACCAGTAATCTCTTTCTCCTTCTTCTAAAACAGTTTGAAAGCTGCCTACAGCGAGAGACAAAAGCCCTATTCCCCACCAATCTACTGTACGGGTTTGTTGCTCACCTCTTGTTTTGTCCTTCTGTAAAAATATCGAAGCTAAGATCACAGCCAAAATCCCAAAAGGGATATTCACAAAGAAGATCCAGCGCCAACCAGGACCATCAACTAAGTATCCACCTAAAGTAGGTCCAATGGCAGGACCAGCAATCACCCCGACACCAAAAACGGACTGTGCGATGCCTTGCTCTTGAGGAGGGAAGGTCTGGAAGAGGATGGCTTGCGCTTTGGCAAGCAACCCTCCACCACATAAACCTTGAATAATACGTGAAACAACCAGCATTGGCAGATTCAACGACAAGCCACACATGACCGAAGCAATAGTAAAGCCTATGAGAGAGAAGATAAAGTAGGTCTTTTGGCCGAAGTATTCTCCTAGCCAAGCAGTTAGAGGAATTAGAATAACGTTGGCGATCGCATAACCAGTGACGACCCAGCCCACTTCAGTGATTGTTGCTCCCAGACTTGCTTGAATATCTGTCAGTGCAACGTTGACAATACTAGTATCAATGACTTCTAGAATTGCTCCTAAAGAAGCTGTGATTGCGATCGCCCATTTCCGTGGTCCAATCACATAACCCGACAAAGTAGTAGCTGAGTTTTTCAGTTTTTTATGATTCGTATGTTTAGAGATTGTAGCCATAAAATAGGGATCTTAAATAAAGAAGAATTCAAAACTCAAAATGCAATTCGTTGGTGATTTAGACCTCAATTTATAGAGGACACCATGCAGACAATAGGGAATAAAACCCTCTACTCACCAACTAGTCGTACAAATTTCTTACTGAACTTTGAAGAGTGAGTTTTCTTATTATTGCGGGTTAACAAAAAAGTGTTACTGACTCTTTGGTTGATATTGGCAATTTATATAGAAGTTGCACTGATACCACGCACAAAAATATCCACAGAATTTTCTATATAATCTTCACGGCTATAGTTTAGTGGCTTAAGCGCTACATTACGACGTAACATTCCAGCTAGCAGCATCCCTGTAAACATATCAACAGCAGAAACTGGGTCTAGATCTACTCGTACAGTTCCTCTTGTTTGACCACTTCGCAGATAAGCCACAAGTTTTTCTTTCATAGGCTGAGCTGCTTCTTGCATAACTCGTCGTACAGCCTCAGGATGCCGATTTGCTTCTCCAATCAAAGTACGAATTAAGTCTTCGTGTGCCTCCAACATAGAGTTGTATAAATGGGCGTAGTGCTTTAAATCAGTATGAAGATCTTGTGTCCATTGCTCCCGATGTACCAAGGCTTCTGTCTGAAGTTCAAACACATTTTCAATCACAGCTTTTAAAAGTTGCTCTTTAGTGGTGAAATGACGAAATAAAGTCACCTCATTGACACCGGCAACACGAGCAATTTCACGGGTGGTTGCTCCTTGAATACCTTCTTGGGCAAAAACCTGGGTCGCAGCTTCTATCAATTTTGCACGGGTAAGGGCGGGAGACCGTATGGTTCTGTTCATATATATGAATGTAAGCAAATACTTGCATTTATTATAACGAGTCTTTGATACTTCTGAGATACCGTGATCTTTTTTCCGCCTTTAGTTGGATATTTGAATAGTGATTGTCAATTGACTCACAATTCACAATCACTAAGAGGTTAGGTGTAAAATTTATTAACCCATTGCCATTCTTGAACTAAACCTTCTATAAGCGTGACTTGTGGTTTATAACCTAGAATCTTTGCTGCTTTGGAGACATCAGCGGCAGTGTGACGGGCGTCTCCCATTGCCTTTTCAATGTAATTTCTTTGAATTGGTCGTCCGACAATTTCTGTCATTGTTGCCAAGACTTGTGTTAAAACAGTTCTGCTACCGCCACCTATGTTGAAAATTTCGCCTACAGCTTCTGGTATGGTAGCCGCTGCCAAGTTTGCTGCTACAACATCACTGACAAAGGTAAAGTCCCGTGTTTGCTGACCATCACCATAAATGGGAATGGCTTCATCCTGTAAAACAGATTTAAAAAACTTATGAAATGCCATGTCTGGTCGCTGTCTTGGACCATAAACGCTGAAATAGCGTAAAGAGACAAAAGGGACACCAAAATTTTTGTAATACAACCCACACAACTGTTCGGCTGCTAACTTAGTGATCCCGTAAGGAGAAACAGGCCTAGGACAAATCCCTTCGTGAGTAGGCAAGGTTTCAGCATCACCATACACACTAGATGTAGAAGCAAAAACAAATCTTTTGAGATGTTTAGCATCCTTTGCAGCTTCGAGCAAAACTTGGGTAGCGTTAAGATTTCGTTCTGTATAAGCGCGAAAACTTTGACCCCAACTTGCCCTGACCCCTGCTTGCGCAGCCAGATGGTAAACGACATCAGCAGAATCGAGAAGTTTATGCCAATCTAAAAATTGAATATCTCCTTCAATAAGCTCAAAGTTGGGTGATGAGTGTAAATGTGCTATGTTCTTGCGCTTTAAATGAGGGTCATAATAATCATTAAATTCATCAATGCCGATGACTTCTTTTCCTTGTGCCAACAATGCTTCGACAAGATGAGAGCCAATAAAGCCTGCGGCTCCGGTTACTATACTTTTAGTCATGCTATCTAATTTTGTGGTATTTTGATCAAGCTCAATATTCAAAGGTTAATCCTTGTTATCATGTATCCGCCATCACTTTACAATTATTTTTTAGCAATTATTTAGCTGATTAAAATAAGTGTAAATACGTAAAACAGATAAAACATAGTAATAAGTAATCAGTATTTACATTGGTAGCTATAAATTTGGCTAATAAAAATACTTCAGAACTTGCACTAACGTAAAAATAGATGAAAAAATTGAACCACGAGTTGTCTTATGACATTCTCGCTTCGCAAAGACTCATGAGGACATAAGTGAAAGTTGTAGTTGTAGGTAATGGAGGGCGGGAACACGCCATAGCTTGGAAACTGTTGCAATCAAAGCAAATTGAGCAAGTTTTCTGCGTTCCAGGAAATGGGGGAACGGCAAGTATGGAAAATTGCCAGAATTTGCCCTTAACAGTCGATGACTTTGAAGGAATCGGTCAATTTGCTCAAAATAATGATGTTACTCTTGTCGTTGTAGGACCAGAAGTCCCCTTGGCAAAAGGAATAACAGACTATCTTCAAAGCAAAAATTTGATGGTTTTTGGTCCAACGAAAGCAGGAGCACAAATTGAGGCAAGTAAGGCTTGGGCAAAAGCTCTAATGCAGGAGGCAGGAATTCCTACAGCTAAAGCTGCGGTATTTACGGAAGCAACAGCAGCTAAATCTTATGTGAAAGCACAAGGGGCTCCAATTGTCGTCAAGGCTGATGGCTTAGCAGCTGGTAAGGGTGTCATAGTTGCCGAAACAGTAGCTGACGCACAGGCAGCCATTGAGGCAATTTTTCAGGGTCAATTTGGTGATGCCGGGCGATTTGTCGTTATTGAAGAGTATTTGACTGGGCAAGAGGTTTCTGTTTTAGCACTGTCTGACGGGTTAACAGTTCGCTCATTACTGCCAGCCCAGGATCACAAGCGCATTGGTGAGGGTGATACAGGAGACAATACTGGTGGGATGGGAGCTTATGCTCCAGCTCCTATTGCTACACCTGCTTTAATGGAAAGAGTTCAAAAAGAAGTCTTGGAAAAAGCGATCGCATCTCTCAGGAAAAAAGGTATCGATTACCGAGGTGTACTTTACGCAGGGTTAATGATTACCCCGGAAGGAGACTTTAAGGTTTTGGAGTTTAACTGTCGCTTTGGTGATCCAGAAACACAAGTGATTTTGCCCCTATTGGAAACACCTTTGGAGGAGTTGATGCTTGCCTGCGTGCATCAGAATTTAGGAAAAATGCCACCAATCGCCTGGAAAAATGGAGTCTCTGCCACTGTTGTTGCTGCTGCTGGCGGTTACCCTGGAGAATACGAGAAGGGAAAAGTGATTACTGGGATTGAACAAGCACAGGCACTGGGGGTCACTGTATTTCATGCTGGAACAAAGTTGTACCAACAACATGTAATAACAGATGGAGGTAGAGTCCTAAACGTCACAGGAGTAGGAGAAAACTTTGACAGAGCAATTGCTCATGCTTATGCTGGAATCAGATGCATTCATTTTCCACAAATGTATTATCGCCGAGATATTGGTCATAGGGTTAAGGGAAATGGGTAGTAGAGAATGCCCCATGCCCAAATCTTTTTGTTTTCTCCACCCTATTCCCTACTCCCTAACAAAAGTTGTATTTTAGGCGAACGGCCACCCGCTATAACAACTTTTTTATTAAGATGCTAGCTTTTTTCAAAACAATTCGAGAAGCAATCGTAAATTGGTGGTCGGAGTTTACCCTCCAGACCAAGCTTTTGGCTGTTGCTACTTTAGTAGTCTCATTGGTGATGAGTGGTCTAACCTTTTGGGCAGTAAATACAATCCAGCAAGATGCACGGTTGAATGACACTCGCTTTGGTCGTGATCTCGGACTGTTACTTGCTGCTAATGTTGCTCCACTCATTGCTGACCATAATCTTAAAGAGGTAACTCAGTTTTCTCAGCGCTTCTACAGCAGCACATCTAGTATTCGTTATCTGCTCTATGCTGATGAAAATGGAAACATTTTTTATGGTATTCCCTTTTGGCAACCAGAAGTGGAAACATCCCTAAGCATTGAGCGACGCATAGAACTACCAGATGATTATGCCGCTAATGCAGAAAAGCCGATGGTGCGACAACATCAGTCCCCAGACGGAGAAGTTACTGATGTATTTGTTCCTTTAACTGTTGATGGTCATTACCTGGGTGTATTAGCAGTTGGTATTAACCCCAACCCAACTGCTGTTATCTCTTCAAATTTCACTCGTGATGTCACTATTGCCGTTTTTATCACAATCTGGGTGATGGTGATTTTAGCGGGGGTGATCAATGCCTTGACTATAACTAAGCCAATTAAAGAACTACTGGTAGGAGTGAAACAAATTGCAGCGGGAAATTTCAAGCAACGGATTGACTTACCATTGGGCGGTGAACTAGGAGAGTTAATTCTCAATTTTAATGAAATGGCAGAGCGCTTAGAGCGTTATGAAGAGCAAAATATTGAAGAACTGACAGCAGAAAAAGCTAAGCTTGAAACCTTAGTTTCTACGATTGCTGATGGGGCTGTTCTCATAGACAACAATATGGAGGTGATTTTAGTCAACCCCACAGCAAGAAGAATTTTCGGTTGGGAAGGGGTTGATGTCGTGGGTCAAAATGTTTTGCATCTCCTCCCATCGACGGTGGAAATGGAAATCACTCGTCCCTTGTATGAAATGGCAAGGGGAGAATGTGAAAGCGCCGAGTTCCGTATTCACCTCAATCAAGCAACTAAACGGACTATCCGGATTCTCCTAACCACAGTTCTGAATTTGCAACGTGAGAGTATTAAAGGAATTGCTATTACTGTACAAGATATTACTCGTGAGGTAGAACTGAATGAGGCTAAAAGTCAGTTTATTAGTAATGTTTCGCATGAATTAAGAACTCCTCTGTTCAATATCAAATCCTTTATCGAAACGTTGCATGAGTATGGTGAAGACCTAGGTACAGCCCAACGACGAGAGTTTCTAGAAACTGTTAATCACGAAACTGATAGATTGACTCGCTTGGTTAACGATGTTCTGGATCTATCAAAACTTGAATCGGGTCGTAATTATCATCTAGATGGGGTAGATTTAGCACAAGCGATCGAGCAGACACTACGCACTTATCGACTCAATGCTAGAGATAAAGGAATTGAAATTCTTCAAGAAGTTGCACCTAAGTTACCCTTGGTGACAGGTAATTATGATTTATTGTTGCAAGTCTTGGCTAATTTGGTTGGGAATGCTTTGAAGTTTACCAAGGCAGGTGGGAAAGTTGTTATTCGTGCTTATCCACTGGAAACCAAGCTCAAAGAAGGCGATCGCCCCAATCAAGTGCGAGTGGAAATATCTGATACTGGTATTGGGATCGCACCAGAAGACCAAGAAGCGATTTTTGACCGCTTCTTTCGTGTAGAAAACCGAGTCCACACTCTCGAAGGCACAGGCTTGGGACTATCGATTGTTAGAAATATTATGGAAAAGCATCACACTAAGGTGCATTTGGTCAGTGAAGTTGGCGTTGGCACCACATTTTGGTTTGACCTAGCAGTGTTTGATTGACAATCGGGCGTGGGAGTGGTGCGATTTATTGCTGAATTCACAATGTTGATAAAGCTATCAGTAAACACACTAATAACAAAGCTAGCAATAGCAGTAGAGACTGATTGCGTTTCATCCAACTTTTTATAGTAGCCCCAAAGCTATGAGCGTCACGCTGTTGTTGATACTGTAACTTACTCTCTTCAAGATTCTGGTAAAGAGTACACTCTTTGGCATAAGGACGTTGGGGGAAGTTGCAGGTATCATCATGATGGTAGGTACAGCTGTCGCAAAGATACTCCTCTCCAGTAGCACGATGCAAGGGAATACCAGGATGTCCGAAAGCTTTCAACTGGGTACGACAATAGGGACAGGTGACAGCTTGAGGGTTAATATGTTGATGACAGCGAGGGCAGATTGCAGTATCCAAAGCTTGTAGGGCAATTCATTAAGTCATTACTTTGATTCTAGCGATTAGTTCTATATCTATATGAGTGCCTTGACCAATCTCTGATACGCAAAGGGGATTTCCGCACCTTTTAGCTATATGCGTCTGTCAGAATAGAGCTGTAGTCTAGAATCATTATCCTTTGACTATAGGTTTATTGCCTAGCTAGAGGAGCAAGGATCGTCTGATTTTAAAAAGGGTTATAGGAAAACGTTATGGACAGCAACAATTGGATGCAGCAATTATTAATGCTTGGTATTGGAACAACGTCCTTGGTTGCAGACAAACTACGGGAAGTGAGTGATGAACTGGTTAAGGATGGTAAGCTTAACCCTGACCAAGCAAAGGCTGTCATGGATGATTTTGTTCAGCAGTTAAAGTCAGAGCAAGGAACTTGGGAAACCCAAATGCAGCGTCAATTAAGAAATATGATGCAAGATTTAGGTGTTCCTCGTCAGTCAGAAATGGATGAACTGCGCGGTAGGATTGACCGTTTGGAACGTCAGATACGCGATTTAGAAAATAAGCTTTGGCGTTAAGGTGTAAGGTGCGCTTTGTGATTTAAACTTAGTTTTGTCCTACTGGTCATTCTATTTTCAAACAACTAAGTAGGGAGGGCTGATTTTGAAACCTATTTTACTCAGCATGAGTTTCATGCTGCTTTGTGTTGTGGTTTTGGCGTTTGCGCAAATCGGCAATGGCAAACAAGAGTCTGCTGTTGCTGCTACGTTGACTGAAATCACATCAACACCAACCACAGTAACTGAAAAAACTACCTTAATTGCGAGGACTACAATGTCTGATGCCAATGTCGTGACCACACCTTCTGGACTAAAATATACCGATATCAAGGAGGGAACTGGAGAGACTCCTAAAGCAGGACAAACGGTTGAGGTTCACTACACTGGTACCCTAGAAGACGGTACTAAGTTTGATAGTTCACGCGATCGCAACGCTCCTTTCAAGTTCAAACTCGGTGTTGGACAAGTCATCAAAGGCTGGGATGAAGGACTGAGTACGATGAAAGTAGGTGGTCGGCGTAAGTTAATCATTCCCCCAGAATTAGGTTATGGTTCTCGCGGTGCTGGTGGTGTGATTCCACCCAACGCTACACTAATTTTTGATGTGGAATTGCTAGGCGTCAAGTAACAGTGAACAGTTATCAGTGAACAGTAAACAATAAACATTTATCACTCAGGTTGGTGAAGAAATCTCTATCCAAGACAAAGGAAATTGATCACTAATACTTGATAAGTGATAAGTGATAACTGTTCACTGAATCACTATCTTGCTAAGTTTTTGAATTTCGTAAACTGCGGATCGAATAAAAGTCTAACAACACCAGTAGGACCGTTACGGTGTTTAGCTATGATCACCTCAGCAATTCCTCGCTCAGGAGTGTCACTGTTATAGTATTCATCTCGGTAGAGCATGATGACTAAATCTGCATCTTGCTCAATACTTCCACTTTCACGTAAATCAGATAACATTGGACGCTTGTTTGTACGTGCTTCCACTCCCCGGCTTAACTGAGATAAAGCAATCACAGGAACAGATAATTCACGAGCTAAGCCTTTGAGACTGCGGGTAATCCTTGATAATTCTTGCACACGGTTATCGCCTGCTCCTTCCATCAATTGCAAATAATCGATGACAATCAGTCCCAATTCTGTACCAACTTCTGCTTGCAAACGCCGTGCTTGACTACGCATTTCTGTGACAGTAATATTCGGTGTGTCATCAATGAAAATTGGCATTTCTGACAGCGAACCGATCGCACGACTTAACGGTTCCCATTGAGTTTGGCTGATGCGTCCACTTCGCAAATAACCACTTTCAATTCCTGCTTCACTTGCTAACAGGCGCTGCACCAATTGCTCTTTTGACATTTCTAAGCTGAAAACGGCAATTGGTAATTTGTACAAAGATGCAATATTATGAGCAAGGTTGAGACAAAAGGCCGTTTTTCCCATTGATGGACGACCAGCAACAATAATCAAATCAGAACGCTGAAAACCACTGGTTATTGCATCCAAATCGTAAAAGCCACAAGGAATACCAGGTAAGGCAATACCTTGATGACGGGTTTCAATATCTTGAAAAGTATTAATTAAGGTATCAGAGATATGAATGAGACCTGCTTGGGGACGTTCCTGAGTGACTCCAAAAACTTTCTGTTCTGCTTGATCAAGGATAGTTGGTAGTTCGGTTTCTGTCTCATAGCCTAGCTGCACAATTTCGTTACCAGCTTTGATTAACTGACGCCGCAGGTATTTTTCCATTACCAATCCTGCTAAGAGGTCGATATTAATTGCTGAAACAGTACGGTCGATGAGAGATGCTAATTTATTTCTACCACCAATCTTGGTAAGCTTATCTTGGTCAGTTAACCAGCTGGTAAGCGAGAGCAAGTCTGTGGGTTTACCTTGATTGTGGAGGCGCAAGGCTGCTTGATAAAT
>Ga0070738_10002964_pt1 | contig 23985 bp, 18 predicted proteins | sample Coa_R2_2_FD_66446 | JGI IMG/M metagenome (GOLD analysis project Ga0070738, IMG submission 66446) | Surface soil microbial communities from Centralia Pennsylvania, which are recovering from an underground coalmine fire - Coalmine... | ecosystem: Environmental > Terrestrial > Soil > Unclassified ... | reverse complement strand
AAATAAAGGCGGAACAGTAGAAGTGGAAGTGGGAGTGGATAGGAAACCAAATCCTGAATTGGCACGAGTGAGCTTTAAGCCGATGCCAGTGTTAAATACTTCCCCCTCAAATCAGACTCCGTACGTTTTTACCTGTCCGATAGAAAAGAATTATTCATGAACGCTCAAAATTTAGAAAAGCGCAAAGTGCTGATTGCAGATGATGATAGTTCTTGTCGATCAATGCTTGCTCTTCTACTTGATTTGGAAGGGTGGGAGGTAACGGAAGCACGGAATGGCATAGAAACTCTAGAAAAAGTGCATCAGGAACAGCCAGACCTGCTGATTTTAGATCATCGCATGCCTGAACTAACAGGAGCTGAGGTGTATCGACATCTCCAAATAAAAGGTATTAATCTAGCCATTGTGTTGGTTTCCGCTTATGGCAATCTCCAGGAATTAGCGTCATCTTTGGGTATTTCGTATTTTGTCATGAAACCATATAATATCCCAGAGTTACTTAATACGATTGAGTCTGCTTACCATAATTTCCTCACCCATTCCTCTCTAGACTGAGTTAGGAACTTTGGGCGATCGCTTATTTTGCTCAAGTTGCAATGAACTACCCAGCCATCCCTTAAGCATTGACTGGATAGTTTATGTTGGTCAACCAAGCATGCCTATCAACACTGATTTTTGAGCTTACCGATAAGGGAATTCAGATTGATTTGACTGGGCCAACCTTGGGGCAGATTTCCCGAATTATATCCTCTGTCTCTTAAGTCCTGGATAAATTTGTTACGAATGTATGTTGAATCAAAGGTACCGAGACCATTAAAGTAAACATCAGTTAGGTGCGCGGGGTCTAAAGCCATTTCTCCCTTATAGACTGATCCATCATCAGAATCATCCCAACCCCAAGCTGCATTTGCGGAATTTGTACTGCAAGATTTTGTACCAGATCCACACCCACCACTCTGGTCTCCCTTGAATGTTCCCCAGCTTGCAAAGGTCAATGCAGAAGAGCTTGATTGCGAGGCTTGATCTAGTTGATGTTGCCACATTCCATTAGAAGCAAATACATCAAGCAATTGATATTTCACATCGCGATCATTTCCTGAAGCTGGTAGTTCGGCAGTTGTTGAAGAAGGGTAGTAAATAATACCATCTTGATTACTAGCTCCCTGAAAATCCCCAGCGTAGGGCCAAGCTTTGAAGCCATGCCCTTTTGCTTCCTGAGTCGTCAACGGGTGCTGTGAACCGTTATAACTGCTCATAGTGAGCGTTCCATCAATATCTTCTTGACCGTTTGTTAACGGACTACCAGTCGGTGTATATGAGTAGAAGTTGTTATGAAATACTGTCACAATGCCCTCAAGCTTGCCAAAAGCTGAACCATCCTTACGAATAATTGCAAGCATGCCCTCTGAATCATTTTCGTGCTCCTGATCAAAGGGAATATCACTCCAGTCTCGAGGATGGAAAAAAGTGTAGGTGATGAACCAATGAGTACATGTCTCTACCACAGAATGGTAGGTATGAGATGGGAGTGAAAAATGATCAAGGTTATCCCAGTTATTTGTTGCTAGCCAATCCGTATCATAGTCAAAACGTGTGATATAGTCTGCGTTGTATTTAGTGCTGTCTGTGTCTTGATAGTGAATTGGCGCATGATAAACAGCTAAATCCAGATCAGTCGGAGATTGAGCAAGTCCCTTCAGATCTATGAAACTACTAACTGTTATAGCTACGAAAATACCGATAGCGAAAAGAATAATCTTTTTGAAGACCATCTAATATCACCCTGAAAGAATCACAATACTCAGGATAAAGGTGGATATTTAAGAATTGGTAATGATTGACTGCTCAGTTCAGTTAAGGGTAGATGTAGGTATACATATGGCTACAATATTGCTATTAATTTTGCGCGAGGGTGACTAGCCGAACCAAACTTAATGGTAGAGGTTCCTGACTAATAGTATCGATGTAACTTGGTTGTAGATAGTTTAGATAACTTGGTTGGTCAGCAACGTAAGTTTGAAAGAAAGCAAGACTTAAAATATTGACATAGCGACGTGCTAGAGCAGGATTAGGACCAATGGCTTGTTCTGGCACAGGTATAGAACCACCACCGCTTGCTGATTCTCCTATTGTTGAAAAATGTGTACCACCATTGATTAATGATAAATACTTGTTTTGAGTTGTTAACCAGGTGAAGGGTTGAATCTGTTCTGGAAAAGCAGGTGCTATAGTATCAGCACTACCAGCCACAAGCATGACTGGTATGTTAATTTGGCTGAGACTAGCTTGCCCCATAATACTGCTATCAATTGGATCAATAGCGATCGCTGCCTTCACTCGAGGATCAGATAGATTATATGTAGATTGCGGTAAATGGATAGCTAAGCACTGAAGTAATAGCGAAACATTAAGTGAGTCATTTGAGGATGAGCAGTTTTTGTGGAGCTGTTGAAAGTTAATCGGTGCTCCTGCTAATGCTAAAGCAGTGTAACCACCAAAAGATTGACCCACTACGCCTACCTGCTGCAGATTCAAGTGTCCCTGAAAATCTGGGTTTGACTGAGACAGGCGAGTCAGTTCATCCAACAGATACTTGATATCCAAAGGTCGGTCGATAAACTCTCTGGGACTAGTCACTTCATTGGCTTTGCCTGCTAACAGTGCTTGCAACTGTTGGGCATTACTACCAGGATGCTCTGGAACAGCAACCACAAAGCCATAGGAAGCAAGATGTTCAGCTAGGTAAGCAAAACTGGTGCGATCAGAACCAAGTCCGTGAGAAATAACAATGACGCTTGCAGGATTGGAAACTTGCGGTAGGTAAATATCGGCAGGAAACTTACGTTTGCGTGATTTGTCATCGAGGTTAATAGTTTGCTTATGCCATTTAAAACTTCCTGCTTGTACGAGGTTAGTTACTGAAGTAGCAGTTCGTATAGGGGTGAGATTTGCTTCTCGCTTCGATTCCTGATTAATGAATGTGACAGCATCCTGAGTCTGGTTAACCAAACTTTTTAATTGATTTGCAAGTGCTAAGCTGCGGACTAAATCAATCGTGATGGCTTCTGAGGGGAACTTACGCAGTACATTTAATAAAGTGAAGCCTTTAGGGTCAGCTGCTGCCAGAATCAGTGCTGCCCGAATTGCATAAAACCCACTGGTACGAGTTTCCTGTTGAATAACTTCTCCTAATTTCTTTAATAGTGTCTCACCAATAGGGGTATAGAGAAACTGCGAAACTTGTACAGCATTTAGGGGAATGGGAGTCTGCAACGCCTGCCTGAACTGAGGTAGTTTTGTCTTGTCTGCATATTGAAAATATGCAGACAATTCATCATCTGCTTTGCCTGTCTTTGCGTAAGTTTCTAGAGAATGTATAGCGATAGATCGCTCTAGCACACCATAAGAAAGGTTTAGCCGTTGAGCACCCAGCATAGGACGGGTCACGAAAATTGGCAGTAGTAACCCTATACTGAAAGATCTCAAGACCATTCTTAGCCTGATAAGCTGTTTACCTTTTAGATATGGGTTTGGCTCGACAAATAGAGAGAGTGCACAGTACATTCTATTTACCAAACATGGTATTACCAACGAACTGAAGTGTACAGATAGCTTCATCACTTTTTCAGTACTGCTCTGGGTGACCTATATTTAGGATCGACATGCCCACAATCACTATGTTCCCGTAAAAAATATGTTTTTATGACAGCAAACAGGGATATTAAGGTCAGTATGGTTTTGAGTCATTTTTGTGAATTTATGACTGTTATAAACGTTACTCGTCACATCTTGTAACCAATTTTACGCAAAAATTCTTTGCGTACTTTCACATCATCAGCACTTTCAACACCCTTAGGTGAAAACCCATCTATGACCCCCAAAATGCCTCGACCCTGTTCTGTTTCTGCCACAATCACCTGTACTGGATTAGCCGTAGCACAGTAAATGTTACAAACTTCCGGACACTGTTTGATAGCATTTAAAAAGTTGATGGGATAAGCCTCTTTTAAAAGAATGACAAAGCTGTGACCAGCTGCCAAGGATTGAGCATTTTTGATCGCGACTTCTTCTAGATTGCTATTGTTACCTGCTACTCGAATTAAGCAAGGTCCTGAAGCTTCACAGAAGGCAAAACCAAATTTCACTTGAGGCGAAATTCCCACGATGATTTCATACAAGTCTTCTACTGTTTTAATAAAGTGGCTTTGACCAATAATAATGTTACTTCCTTCAGGAATTTCCATTGCTACTGATAAGAGTTCCATAATGTAGATGTCTCCTTTTTTTAATCACACCTTTAGTTTATCCATGCACTCATGATTGAGGTTATGTTACTATATATACATATTTCTGTAGGAATACAGATGCGATCGCAATGAACTTCACCCAATCTGGTGACCTAATAGCAGGAGGTCAGGTTATAGTCTTAATCATTAAACTAAAAGAAATGGTGTTGCAAAAAAATGTTCAATCGCAATAAACCATTATTTTTGATAAACGACTGTTTTTAGGAGATTTTTAGCACTCATGTAGCATTATAAATGTTATCGTTAATAACGATAACTGATTGATAACATAAACTTTTTTTGCTACATAGCAAGAAAACTGGGAAGATCTGGCTAAAGTAGATGAAAATATCACGTCTAACAAAGTTTTAAAAAATAGTACATAACATAAAAAATTAGAAATTATTGTTAATTTAAGCTACATCTCCCAGTTTTTAAATTCAAAGTGAGATATATCTACCCATGCTGTTGAAAGGAACAATTCTACGTAATCGCTATCAAGTTCTTAGACACTTGGGAACTGGAGGGTTTGCTGACACTTACTTAGCACAAGACAGAGATTTACCAGGTCATCCTCAATGTGTCATAAAAAACCTGAAACCAACAAGTCCAAATCTAGAAGTCCTACCCATTGCTAGACGTCTATTTGAGACAGAAGCACAAGTTTTGTATCTACTAGGTCAGCATGAGCAAATACCAAAGCTACTGGCTCACTTTGAAGAAAATGGAGAATTTTATCTAGTACAAGAATTTGTCGATGGGCATGATTTGGGTAATGAGTTGCTCCCTGGCAAGCGCTTGAGTGAACATGAAGTTGTTCAACTGTTACGGGGAATTTTAGAAGGATTGGTGATCGTTCATCAACGGAACATTATTCATCGAGATATCAAGCCTCAAAATTTGATGCGTCGCCGAACAGATGGCAAAATTGTCTTAATTGACTTTGGCGCAGTCAAAGAAATTGGAACTTTAGCAGTCAATTCTCAAGGTCAGGTGAGGTCTACTATTACTATTGGTACTCCAGGCTATATGCCAAATGAACAGGCCAACTGTGACCCCAAATTATGTAGCGATATTTATGCAGTGGGTGTTATTGGTATTCAAGCTCTTACCGGCTTATTACCTCAACAGCTCCTTCAAGATCCAACAACAGGTGAACTCATCTGGCGTAATTATGTCCAGGTCAGTGATCAGTTAGCAAATGTGCTCTCCAAAATGGTTTGCTATCACTTCAGTCAGCGTTATCAGTCTGCAACTGAAGCCTTACAAGCACTTAACTCTCTGTCAATACAATCACAACCAACATCATTGACTATAACCCTTCCCTCTGTTACACGACTTCCTCGCTCCTCAATGCAGGCATGTTTGATTGGACTGATGGGACTGGGAGTTGGAGTAGCTACCGCTCTTTGGACAATCAATCATCAATCGCCAATGACCTCTATTTCCTCCTCAGTGCCCTCTTTAGCATCACGAAATATTAACTTTGCTATCAAGCCACAATTTGATAATGTTCGTGAATATTTTTCGGATGACGTTCGTGATTTTTCTGAGGGACTGGCGCGGGTTATATTTGATGGGAGAGTAGGATATATCAACAGTAAGGGAAACTTTGTTATTCAGCCACAATTTGATGGTGCCTCATACTTTTCTAACGGATTGGCGTTGGCATGGATTTATGGGAAAAACCGAGGCTATATAGATAAAACGGGACATTTTGTGATTCCACCACAATTTGCCCGAAATGCTGCCCATAATTTTTCCGAAGGATTAGCACGTCTGTGTATTATTAGAACTTGTGGTTATATAGATAAGACTGGACACCTTGTTATTGAGCGAAAATTTCCTAATGCTCAAGATTTCTCTAACGGGTTGGCTGCAGTGATGACAAGCCACAAGTGGGGTTACATTAATAAAAGTGGCAAATTTGTGATTACAGCACATTTTGATGAAGCTAACCACTTTTCACAAGAATTAGCGGCAGTCAAAACTAATGATAAGTGGGGTTACATTAATAAAAGTGGCAAATTTGTTATTCCAGCACAGTTTGATAAAGCTAATAACTTTTCACAAGAATTAGCAGCAGTCAAAACTAACGATAAGTGGGGTTTTATCAACCAAAGTGGTCAAATCGTCATTCAACCCCAATTTAATGAGGTATCAGATTTTTCTGAAGGATTAGTAGCAGTCAAGACTAACGACAAGTGGAGTTTCATTAACAAGAATGGCAATTTCATTATTGAGCCTCAGTTTGATGAAGTTAAAGACTTTTCAGAGGGACTAGCAGGGGTAAAAATGAATGGGAAGTGGGGCTACATCAACACACACGGTCATCTTATCATTCAGCCACAATTTGATAAATGTGGAAAGTTCTCAGACGGTCTAGCCTGGATATCAAGTGGTAACAAGATTGGTTATATTCGTAATCCATCCAATTGAGATTCTCCATACCCCACCTTTGTGGTTAAGGGTAAATCCCACGGTGTGTTTGCCGTGGGAGTGCCAAACATCTGGCTACTTACTCAAAATCTTTAATAATGCTTGTCGATAGATATTTATACCTTCATTATTTAAATGAGCACCATCTTCTGAACTCAAATTATCTTTCAAAGCATTATTCTGGTTTAGCGATTGAAGTTCTTGTGATTCAAATGGTATGTTTTCTTTGACTGCAACTTGATTGAGCACAAGATTAATCTGTTCTACTCTAGAATTTGTTGCTGAGATAGTGGGATTTTTAGCAGCTGCATCTGTTGAGTAAAAAGCAGGAATTAAAAAGATTTGCTTACTACCAAAGCTTTTGACTAAGGAAATTGATTCTTGAAGCTTGTTTGCAAACAATTGATCACTCAATCCATACCAAGCATCATTTCCACCGATGGCTATTATGGCTTTTTCACATTTAACTTTGGTTGGTAAAAGAAGTTTCAGTTGTTCAACTAATGAAATACCACTTAACCCATTTAACGCAAAATTAAAAGTTTCTGGACCAAGGGTATTACCAAGTTCAGCAGTTACAGAATCACCAAATAGGCAAGCAGAGTATTGCTTTCCTTGCGTAGCAAATTTCTGATATTGGACTTCTAGTTGCCATAAAGGCGTAGAACTTAAGTTATCTTTAGGTGGAATTTCAGTAGAATATAAATTTAACCTACTTCCTATCTCTAACGCTGCTGGAATATTAATAACTAGTCTTTCACTAGGATAAGCTTCAAGAAAGCTAAGAATTCCTAAACCATTTTGAGAACTTGCCCCTAGAATAACAGCTGCATTTAGTGCTTGTACTCCAGCCTTGTCACCACGGGCAATACCTTGAGAAACACCAGATAAAGTTTCTTTAGCAAGTTCTGTATTTAAAAGCTTATCTAAAGCTACAAGATCCAGATTCATTCTCACGTGTAGCGCCTGATAAAGCTCTTTTTGCTGTTCGGGAGTGAAAAATTTAAGAAACGATCGCAAATTAGAAGAAACTTGTTGTGTCTCTGCATACTTACGTAAATCAGCAACGGGTAGCGATTGCTCAAATAAACCGTACCGAAAAACAATTTGCTCGGCTGCAAAACAAGGAGTTGCACCCGTCGTTAACGATAGTACGCAGAGGGATAGACCTAGAACAACATGACGCAAATATCTCATGAATCTTAGTAAAATGTTTAACCAACTAATTATTTTGACATTGAATGAAGCTGACCCATAAGTAAATTCATAAGTAATTGTGAAAAGCTGAGCACTAGTACACTCTGAGTAACTATTGTGGCTATACAAGCTACTAAACTTGCGATCGCTAACAACTAGCACTAGATGAAAAAGCAGTACTGCAGAATCACTTGCTAAAGAGCAGAAAAAATAGAACAATAAGATAACTCTATACTACTTGCCAATCTGCTACACAAGCGTCTAATGGCGTTTGTAGATCCGGCAAAGTGGAATGTAGATTGGAAAAATGTTTAGAAGACTTTTTCTTACAGGTGCAGCTATGATTACTCAAGATTATGATGTAACAAATTTTGAGCACAACTTACTTAGACAAATTGAAATCAAAGAAAATCAGATCAAAATTGCACAAAAATTCGAGATGCGGTATGTTGCCAAAGCATTACAGATTCAATTAAAAAATTTGCAAAACCAACTCTCAGAGGCTGCAGACCCTCAATTTGAAGCATTGATGAGTTTAGTAGATGATAGCGATTTGTGATAAAACGCTGATAAAGAAAAAACCCTTAAAGGTTCTTCGTTTGGCTTGGAATTCGTAAAATCACCCAGCCAACTACGACAAGAAGCGCACCAACTGCGAGAAAGCCTAAATCCCAAGTTAGCTGATTTTGTCCTGGTTTTACATGATGAATCCCAAGAATTTGGTGATCAATCACTCCTTCAATCAAGTTGAATAACCCAGCACCTATAAGTATTGAACCAAACAAAATGTTTGCTGACCAGGGAACATCATCACGCCGTCCTGCAACCCACAGTAGTACTACTCCAACAACAGTCATGATCCAGTCAAAAGCATCAAATAAGCCATCCCATAGCATGTTCACATTGATATTAGAGTCGGTGACCAGAGGTCGAACACTGCTTAACATGTGATGCCACTGCAGAATTTGATGGAGTAGGATACCATCAACGAATCCTCCAAGACCCAAACCCAGGAAAAGACCAGCTAAAATCAGTGGTTTAGCCTGCTTATTTATTTCAGTCTTTGCCTCCATTAGCTCCTCACAAACAAACTTTTTTATCAGGATAAAACTTGTGAAGAACGCTATCTTCTACCTTGGGGAGGTTGCTAATACCGTTTCACTTTATGATTAGCATGACACCCCTACTATTTACTTCATTTAACTGAAAAATGCTGTGAATCTTTTATTCATTCTTAACTAAGCAGATTCTAAATATTTTCTAATAAAATCTTGAATTTCTTCTATTTGAAAATTTTGAGAAAGTTGATAAATATATTTTACAAATGAAGCAAATTTAACATCCATTTTTTCTATTAATTTTAATTTTTCTTGAAGTGCCATAATCCGACCTTTTAAAGAGAGCTCATATAACTGAGATAGTTCTTCTACAGGTGGTATTATCATTTCCTCGCTTGTAGAAGATGATGAATTATTAGGTTGTAACTCTGCTTCGTCAATAACAGAATTTTTACTTTCAATTACATGATTTTCTTCCAAAATCCATTTTATTCCTAAATGTTTGTATAACTTATCTAAAAGTTCAGATGCTTGTATAGGTTTAGGAACGAAATCATCACTACCTGCATCTAAACTTTTTTGCCTATCGGTTTTGAATACACTTGCTGATGACACAATAACCTTAATATGTTTTAACTCTGGAGATGTTCTTAAATGTCGTATCATCTCAAATCCATCCATGAGTGGCATAGAAATATCAGTGATAATTAAATCAGGATTGGACGCAGCAGCTTTTGATAAACCCTCTTGACCATTCTCAGCTTCTACTATTTCAAAGCCGATGGATTCTAGAAGATTAACCACAACAGAACGATTGACCCACATGTCATCTACGACAAGAATCTTGCGTTTTCTGCCTTGGTAACCGATGATACTGGTTGCTGAAAATAGTTTAAATACTTTTTCTGATACTTTTGCTTCTGGTATTTCTGCCTCAAACCAAAATATACTACCTTCTCCTACCTGGCTTTTGACTTTTAAACTACTGCCCATCATGTTCACGATTTTTTGACTAATTGCTAATCCTAATCCAGTTCCTTCTGATTGCTTTTTAATGTTACCGACTTGTTCAAAAGGTAAAAATATTTTTTCTAATTCTTGGTAGCTCATCCCTAAGCCAGTATCTTCTACTTGGAAGCGAATAGTGTGAATTAAAGTCTCTCCATCATCCTTGATTTGTAAATTTTGATTTGTGATTGAAAAGATAACTTTTCCCTTCTCCGTAAATTTGATAGCATTACCTAAAAGATTAATCAAGACTTGTTTTAAACGTTTTTCATCTGTTTTAATAACAGATGGCAAATGTTGATCGAACTGATAAACAAAGTTAATATTTTTTTGCTCAGCTTTGATTTTGCAAATTTCAACAACATCGAAGAGCAAGGATGAAAAATTAAACTGAGTACAATATAATTCTAATTTCCGAGCTTCTATTTTAGAAAGGTCAAGAATATCATTGATTAATGTCAGTAGATGTGTTCCACATTGATTAATAGTACTGATACCTCTACGCTCTTTCTCTGTTATATTTTTTGAACCCAAGAGAATTTGGGCATAACCTAAAATACCGTTGAGGGGTGTACGTAGTTCATGGCTCATGTTGGCAAGAAATTCACTTTTAGCTTTATTGGCTGTATCAGCAGCTTCCTTTGCTTCTCTGAGTTCCATCGTGCGTTGTTCAACTCGCACTTCTAACTCTTCATTTGTCCTTGCTAGTTCAGCAAAAGAATCTCGTAACTGTCTAGCCATAAAGTTGAAAGATTGAGCAAGAACATTAAGTTCCTTAATTTGAGAACCTTCCACTTCTTGTTCAAGGACTCCATCAGCAATGGCTTTTGAAGCAAAATTCAAGCGTAAAATCGGTTTAGTGATCCAGTAAGACGTATATAATCCTAATAGAATTGCGAGCAACAAAGCAGACAAACACAACAGAATAGTAGTGCGAGTATTGGCTTCAATCTTTTCCATAAAATCTGCTTCAGGTACAGTAACAACCATCAGCCAATCGATTCCTAAGTCATTAGTCCAAGGACTTACCTCAACAAATTGACGCTTACCATTCAACGAAAAATCAATTTGTGTCGGGGTTTGAATTTCTCTAAGGCTACCAAAATGTTGTGTGATATGTCTTGCCGTCGCTTGAATTAGCGTATCTTTGCTATCTATTGCCTTTAAACGAATAGGTTTCCCATTATTGACTGTAAAGGGTTGCTCATTAGCAGAACTACCAATCAAAAGTCCATTACGCTCTATAACGAAAGTTTTTCCAGAAGCACTGACTTTGAAATTACGCAAGAAGTCACTAATTTGTGAGAGTTGTTGTTCAACAGCAATTACACCAGAGAGTCTTCCATTTTTATCATATATAGGGCGGCTTGTAGCAATGCATAGATGGTAAGGCGCTACTCGCCAATTATAAATAGAAGTCCAAGTCGGCTTACCTTTTTTTACTGCTTCTGAATACCAATCCTCTTTTTTAAATGAAAAATCTATGTACTCTGTGATAATCTTAGTCCGGTTTCCTTGATTGTCTGTTGCATGAATGAAGAGATGATTATTTCCATGATTTTTTGAAGAAATTTCATCTATGGTAATTTTGTTATTGTTAAAATAGCCACTTGCTAGATATTGACCTGAATTAGCACCAAAAATCACATAACCTACATGAAATACTTGCAACTGTCTCCAGAAATAATATCCTAGTGTTTCTGTATCTTCTAGCTTCAACAGACCTAGGTCAATACTATTCCAGTCATTATGGAGAAGGTTACGAGGATTTGCCATGTAACTATCCAAATGCTCATCAATACGTTCACTGACTTCTTTTCGTAATCGGCTTGCTAGTTCATTAACTGCTTTCTGACCATTCTGTAATGATAAATAGCCAGTTAGTCCCACAGCTGTAAAAATTTGCAGGACAAAGGGAAGTACCAAAATAAGAGGAAGTGATATTTTGTTAGACCGATACCCTTGACTGGCAGTGTTTTCAGATGGCATAAACAATCAATATCGAACCGACCTCCTTATAGTTCCCACACACAAGCCAGAATGAACAGATCAATAGACTACTCTTTATCGCGGGTGATATTTGAATTTCGCTTTGAACTTGGGACGCAATAGAAATATAACAATAGTGGCGTTGACATAAAAAATATAGAGTGGAAAAGCCAAAATCTTTAAATTCCAATGCTCAATAGCTAACAGATTGAGAAGACTTGCTACGAAATATAGGCTCCAAGTTAGCAGATTTTCCTTTTCTGGCTCTAGAAAAGATTTCTTGATTGTGGGTAATGCACCTAGGAAATCAATCACTATATTTAACAAGAGCGTGATAAAAGGTACATTGAACTGCCACCACAGCACAAGGCTAATACTAACACCTAATACACACATTCGGTCAAAACGACTCCAGCCTCCCTCACCATACTTGAGAGAAAGAAGAGCGATGATGAATTGAGCAATTCCACCGCAAACTGGAAGCCAGATTGTGTTACCTGCACCTACAAAGTAATTGCTAGCACTAATCACAATGCTAAGAATTAGCCAAATCCACCAAGTTGCTCGATTGGGTCGGGTTTTTCCCTGCAGAATTGTGATTATGTAAGGTACAAAACCAAGTATAGAGAGAACCCCCGCTGCAATACCTAGAGACGTTTTCCAGTCAGACATAGATAGTTAAGTAAGTGAGAATCAACAAAACATTTCGACAAAGTCAGTCAATATAAAGTCAGAAATGAGACCTCAATTGCTCCATAAAAATTTTCCAAAGATGATTTTCCATTTTCATCAACAAGTATCCCTAGCCCTTGTTCTCCAAAGAGACGAGTGATGCGAAAACGATGATAATTTAGCAATTGTTGCCAAAAAGGAATGTAGTGCACTGCCTTATCTTGAAAAAGGTTTCTATCTAGCTCATGCAGACTATGCCAAGGGCATTTCATGATTGCATGGTGTGCATTGTGGTAACCAAAGTTTAGAACTAGTAAGTTTAACCACGGATAACGACGGGATAATAGATTGGAAAAAGTATTTGCCTGCTCATAAGCGCGATCGCGTTTTGGCAAAGGTGTATCTGGACGAAACGCTTCGTAAGTATGCTGAAATGCATCCATCCAGCGTAGCACTGTGAGCATACCAATATAAGACAAGAAGTAAAGCAATAGTGCTTTGACAGAAACCAACCCTAGTACGGTAAATAGCATACTTCTAATTGTGAGAATAAGTGCAACACGAGACTGGTCTCCACGACATTCAGGATTCCACCAAGGAGCAGTAATAAATCGCCAGCGTATCCAGAAGGAAATTATCGGAAAGTAGAGCCATTCTAATGCCAGAAAACTCAGACGGATCAATTTTGGCAAGTTTTTGATTTCACCTGTGACGTCAAAGGTAAAAACATCCGCTCGATCAATGTGATGAGCAATATGTTGAAGGGTGAGTGATTGAAAACCGTAATAACATCCACCGTTCATCCACAGCATTCCCATACCAAAAAGCACATTCCAACGACGTCTTTTGAAGATAGTGCCATGCATGAACTCATGAGTAAGGTATGCACAAATGATTAAGCTATGAGTAAGTAGTACAACACCTAAGGCATTGAGGAAACGATGGGGTAGAGTCAACAGAGCAATTCCCCCAATATATCCTAGGAAAGTATAGAGAATAGCAATAGTGTTCCATAAAGGCTTTTGCTGATATACACAAGTATTGATATCAACAGATTCAATAGCAATTGGCATATGCATATAGATGATTTATTTTTTAATTAAAAAGATGTTATTGAGCAGGCATTAAGCTAGCAGTCTGAGATATTTCAAGTTGTTCTAGGCATTCATGATAAATTTCTATAAACAAGCATTGTTGTGACTCTACAAATGCTTTAAACCCTTGAAGCACCCACTCTATAATCTGTTGCTCTGGTTCCGAGCTATAAGAAGCTACCATATTTAGAGCTTCTAAGGCAGACTCAAAGTGTTCAATCTCTAGACCAGAACTTTCATGTTTGCTGTGGATTAAAACATAACACCAAGGATCATACCGATGCCCTTCAATTGTGACAGGAGAAGCCTCATTTCTGAGATAGTCATCAAATCCAATTCCTCTGTTCTCATAACGAATGATTTTGTCAAGCAATGCATACTCGAGATCACCCATCATTTCAGAAGCTGTATGACATCCCATGGCTCGAATTAAGGAAGCGATATTGCCGGGAGTTCCTTGATAGGTAGCAATTATAGTATCTACAATTTCATTTAACCAAACAGGAGTGTTAGAAAATTGATTACGCTCATGTGTCGAGAGTCTTGCATAGTTTCCTACAGCTTTCAGCATCAATTGAGCCAATGAACGGTGTGAGACTCCGTATGCTCCTTCGTCTGCAGCTGCAACCATTACCTTAGTAGAAATTTGCATACCCCGATCTGCTTCTTCTAGTACCAAAGCATTAGAATCTTTGAATAAGGAGCGAGACATAGCAATCGAACTCGTCAGACGAGGAATCATTGAAGACACATAGCTATTGAAATAGGTATAGCGCTGGAAGAATAGATATAATGTGGTGGGGTTTTGTGATGCTAATCGAATTGCAGACTCTACTGTTTGTTCTATTTTGGAGAGATTAAATTTATTTTTAAACAGAGTTTCAGAAAAAAGATTCATGATTTCACGTCTTATTTTGACAATATGAGCAACCGTGTATTATTCAGTACACAGTATGCTATTTGTATTACTTTATAGCTTAATGCAGAGTTTTGCCTCAGTGAAATGACGGTAATTAAGTGTAAAAAAACACTTTTCCTCAAAATTGCATATAGTCGTCATTTCACTATTGACCTGGGAAATATTTCTCGTTTGTGTAAATTGTAATTTTAGTACTGTGTTAACATATGCAAGACTCAGTATATGTCATATTTATTGCATTCGGATGTATTTGGATACTGATGGGTGCTGTAGCTGTAATAGCGCTTCTAAAGTCGGAAGGCGAAGACATCCGATTTGGTAAATGGGGACTGACCGTTGCTATTCCCATCATTATCCCAATTATCATTGCACTCATTTTTGGTATGTTGCACCACTAACTACTTCTGTTGTTGCAACAAAACCCTTCGAATATTTTCCACCAATTCCCTGATAGTATAGGGCTTCGATAAAAATGCTTGAACGCCAATACCACTAACATCTAACAACTTACGGTTGGATGCCAGTCCACTCATGGCAATAATCTTAATAGAGGAATCCATTTGTTGCAGGATACGAATAGCGTTTAAACCATCCATAGATGGCATTTGAATATCAAGCAACACCAGTCTGATTTCATTTTTATGCGTGATGTAAATTGAAAACGCCTCAATTGCATCACTTGCAGTGAGAACTCTGTAGTTGTGTTGTTCAAGTGAAGTTTTCGTCATCTCGCGAATGAATGCTTCATCATCCACAACTAGAATCAATTCGTTGTTACCTTTGGGCATTTGGGAGCTATCGGTTTCCTGTTTTGCCATTTCGTCTTCAATGGCAATGGCTGGTAAGTACACCTTAAATTCGCTACCTTCACCTATCGTGCTAGACACATTTATAAAACCACGGTGGTTTTTGATGATACCAAGAACAGTGGCAAGTCCTAATCCTGTACCTTGTCCCTGTTCTTTAGTTGTAAAAAATGGTTCAAAAATTCGTTCTAACACATCTGCTGACATACCAGAGCCTGTATCTGAGACAGTGATGACAACGTAGGGACCCTCTTTCGCCTCTAGATTCATCCTGGCATAGTTATAATCAACTAAGAAGTTTTCAGCAGAAATCTTGAGAGTGCCTCCCTGTGGCATAGCATCACGCGCGTTAACACATAAATTCATCAAAACTTGATGTATTTGCGTCTGATCTCCTAAGACAGTCCAAAGATTTTGCTCTAAATTAGTACAGATTTCAATTGATTTAGGAAATGTACTGCTAATAATTCCTTCAACCTCCTTCAGTAGAGGTTTTAGATGTAGAGGAACTCGTTTTCCTTCTGTGCTCTGTGCTATCGATGTAATTCGTTTGACAAGCTGTGCACAACGTTTAGAGCTATCTTCCAAAATTTTGAGGAGTTGCTGGTTTTTCTCATCAAGATTAGGAAGCTTAAGGGGTAACAATTGAGCAACTGCCAAAATCGGAGAGAGTATGTTATTCAGGTCATGAGCAATACCACTTGCCAAGGTGCCAAGGCTCTCTAGACGTTGTATCCGATAAAACTGAGCTTCGAGTTGTTTTTTCTCAGTGATGTCGGTGTTGACAGTGAGGATGGATTTTGGCTGTCCTCCATTGTCCCGCACCAGTGTCCAACGGCTGAGGACAATGACTTTTTTACCATCTTTTGTGGTGTGTTGTAGTTCACCCTCCCATTTACCCTGCTGTATTGCCATCTTGAAAGCTTCACTGACTTGCGGTATAATATCTCCACAAAAAAGCTCAGTTGCTTTTTTGCCAAGTACTTCTGTTGTTTTCCAACCGTAGAGGCTTTCAGCAGCTTGATTCCAAAATAAAATTTTGTGTTCTAAATTACGAACAAAAATAGCATCCGATGCAACATCAAGTAACTGAGCTTGTTCGCGGATTTTCTCTTCATTTCGCTTACGCTCACTCAGTTCGGCTTGCACCTGCTCAAACAGTGTAGATTGCTGAATTGCGATCGCCACCTGTGTTGCCAAGGCACACAGCAAATCGATATCCCACTGTTCCCAGTGTCTGGGTGAGGAACAGTGATTAGCCACTAGTAATCCCCACAACTGTTCTCCTTCCACAATTGGGACCACCAAGTTGGCTCTCACTTGCAGTCGCCGTAGTAAATCTACGTAACATTCAGAGAATCCTGCTGTGTAAATATCCTCTGTTGCTTGAATTCGACCCTGTTTATAAAGTTCACGACAACTTGCCTCTGCAAAAAATGAGTCCTTGATTTTTGTTCCCAAAATCGGCAACCAGCCATCAGCAACAGATTCTACTGCCACATACCCACTCCAGTCTGGCTGGAAACGGTAAATAAATACCCGCTCAGTTTGGAGAAACTGTTGCACTTCAGACACTGTAGTCCCCAAAATTTCCTCCAGTTTCAGAGACTGGCGGATGCGCTGAGCCATTTCTGCTAAAATTTGCTCTCTTTTTGCTTGCTGTCTCAACATCTGCTCTTGACGCCGACGTTGTGCTAACTCAGCCAGTTGTTCTGCCCAAGTTTGGCACTCACGCTTCACCCTTTGTTTGTAGTTCAGGAAAAACTCAGCCAGTTGTGGTTCTGCTTCGAGTAAAGCACCGAGATTCTCCTGTACGCGCTTATCTGCTTCATATGCTACTTCTGGGTGAGCTTCCATCCACACATGACATGTCTTAATGTAAGCAATCAATGCCATTAAGTGCTGGTAGTTTATAGTTCCAAGAATCTGCCGCAGCTGCTGCCGACAAGACCCACCGACGTCTTGTACGGCAATAAAGGTTGAACAGTAAAGTAGGCTTTGCTCCAGTTGTGAGTTTGGCTGTGGCCAGTTTGTAAGGATATCAGACTGTGCTGCTAACAACTTGAGATGTTTTTCAATGTCCTCTGCGGCTGGCAGGGGTGCTTCCAGCAGTGCCAAAACTTCTGATGCACTCATTCCTAGAGGACGTAAGGTACAACTATGGCAAATCATGCAGTAAGGTACAGCACAAAAGCGAGAAAGGTAAGCAGACAGTTTTTCCTTGAATAGAGTTGGCAGTGGATTATTCACATAGGCAGTGAGCGTCTGTTGCCAGAGGTTTTCCAGTACCTGTGGAGTTTGCCATGCTGGTTCAAAGAAAGGTGGGAAAAAACCAAAATCGGCCTCGATCTCCGCCTTAATTTGCTCACTGGTTCGCCCTAAGGTGGGAATAGATGAAAGTGAAAGCTGTCGATCAAAAGCTTGTGGCATTAGGTTCTCAATCGGCTGTACTCAATAGTGGGAAGTGTCAAGCATTCCACTTATTCACAACTTAATACTAATTCTATATAAGTTTTACAATCAGGTGCATGAAATTGTAGTATGGGAGTTTATGTTTGAAGGCAAATACGGTGAATAAGATGATCTGTTAAACCGCATATAAATATAATCCAAAACACAAATATTTTCAGCCAACCCCCATTTATCGCTTAGTTTGAGTGGGGTGTGTTCAAGCTAAACGACAAATACGACCTAATTATTTAAGACAGTTAAGATTAGCTGTCCGACTTTTAACATATTAATCTAATTCAAATAGCCTCGCTTTATCTTAATTTGAATATTTTTTTGTTTCTGATAGGCTGCTAATAGCCAAAGATTTACAAAATTAATATTTAAAAAGTAAATTTATTTCTGCTTGTGTGGAAATGTAAATTTGTAGAAAAGTTAATATTAATATACTATTTGCAGTGATTTTAAATATCGTATCTCACATTGTATTCAGTCACAGTCAGCACATCTGGGATATGGACAAGAACAAATGAATCTCCCCCAAGAAGCACCCGCTTTCTACCAATGTGGTTGAAATGGTACAACTTAGGGGAGGGGATAAAAAAGTGTAGTCAATTCAGCGTAGAAAATATTACCAGTCAGGCGCTTGAACCTTTATTTCACTCCAGGGAGTGCAATCTGTATCTTTAACAGCATCTTTAGTGGCAGTTGGAGCATTACATCCACGTACTTTGAATGTATATCTTCCCAAATCCCTTGCTCTAGTAAAGGTCCAGCTACGTGCTGTTGGGTCATTGATTTGTTCGATATCATCTTTACTATCGCCCCAACTCACTTGATAAAAATCATTTTTTTGGTTTTGGCATACATCCCAAGAAACTTGAATTTTATGTACCCCTGTTACGCTTGTAGTCAGATTGGATGGATTTCTTGAAGTACATGCAGCAAGCGTTTTTGCATCACGCGTTAAGCCTGCAAATAGAGGTGTTAATAGTAAGACAGATGTCAAACTATATCTTAAAAAGGAGGAACGAACTTTTGTTTTCATGAGACTTCCTTTCATTTGAGTTGTTCTGATTAAAAGTGCAACAAAATTAGAAGGTAAAGGTACTTCTAATAACTCCAAGTACAGCATCGCTGTTACGAGCATCATGGTTAGGAGCAGTTATCCAAATTAAGCCAGGGGTAATGCTAATGTTGTCTGAAACTGCATAGCTGTAAAAAGCTTCGACATGCACAGAGGTATCTCGATCTTTAGGCGAGTTTCGGTTTTGGGGTTCAATTCTTGATGTCGAAAAGGCACTCGCGATCGCCCGGTCAGCACCAGTGACTTTAGGCTCCATCCCCACGATAATACCTGCCAAACTGCCTCTTTTGCCCAAATCGGGAAGGGCAAGACCAATTGCATAGTTCCAAATACTTGCATCTCCTACCTTCACAACACGGGATGCAGCATAACCTGCCCAAGCATTTACAAATAGGTGTGAGTTTACCTGGAAAGATGCTTCCAAACCGTAGGCGTTGGTAGAAACAGATTTATTGGTGGCCAAACCTAAGTTTGCCTTTTTGCTACCTGTGCCCGGAACTGCAAGATCATCACCGAGGTTATCGTAGGCATTGACGTAGGTTAAACCTACACTGATGCGTTCCGTAGGCTGGAGAGTTAGCTGAGCGATCGCACCATAAGAACCACTGAAAATACCATTTCTCTGACTAGGAGTGGATGCTGTATTAGAAAGATATCCAAAACTCAATTCTACTTGGTCAGAAAATTGATGCCTGACCCCAACCCCTGTTCCTGCAGGTACAAAGTAATAGACAGAGTTTCGACTACCAAACCTTGATAAAGCACCACTTGCCCCATCATCTCCATCCAACAAAGGGTTTACAGTATTGACAAAATCATCAACTTCACCTTCGTTAGCAAATACAGTCACTGTAGTTTTCTTTCCAAAAGGGAATTTATAATACAGAGTATCTACTGTTACTCCATTATTTTCTGGTGGATCGTCACCAATTTCGGCATTGAAAGCTAGAGTCCCTTCTGGCAATCTACTTACCGTGCCAGCTCTACTAGAGAAGTAATTGAGGTTGAGAGCTTGTAATCGAACTCTCATTAAGTCCTTACCACTGAAACTACTGTCAAAGTTAAGTCGAATGCGATCGCCTAAAGTTGTGACTCTAGGAATGTTGCGACCAGTAGAATCTTGTCCAGTGACAAATCCTGATAAGGCAAAGATAGCTTCACCATTCAGTTTAGTAGTGGTAGAGAAACGTTGTTGTTCTAAAATTGCAGTTTGAGTTTCTAAAGCATCCACTCGACCCCGCAAGCTAGCCAACTCTGGCGCAAACTGTTCCTGTAGTTTTTGCAGCGTTACTAGATCTTCTTTCTTAACTAAATCAGTCGTTGCCGTTGAGATCAATTCATTGATCCGCCCCAAGCAAGCATTAATACCAGCGGCAAATTCGTAACGAGTTAAGGCACGGTTACCTCGATATGTTTTGTTCGGATAACCCGCAGTACACCCATAACGCTCAACAAGAGATTGCAATGCCTGGAATGCCCACTCCGTAGGATTTACGTCTGATAGTTGAGAAACGGAAGTAACCTGTTCTGCTGGTGAAACCTCTGCCTGTGTTGAGGGATCAGTGTTCTCCTGAGACAGCTGATCAATTATTGTTTGTTCACGAGTGGACTCGGAAGGCTGATGTTCAGTTTCTTGCTCCTCAACACCTCCAGCTAGGATCGGCGCTCCAATCGCCTGAGTTGTGGGAGTGATTACCAAAAAGAGACCCAAAGCCAACGGAGAAATAGGTAGCCACTTCCAGAACATTCTACTCATTATTGTTTCTTATCCTCACACCATTCGATATCTAATCACAACTCAGCAGTTGTGTTGTGACCAAGCTTACTTAGTTCTTGGCTATGTCACTTATATTTACTTTTTCATCAGGAATTTTATCCATAATCTTTGTGGTTAATAGTTAAGGATATTTATACCTAATAGTTAAGAAATGAGTATTTATTCGTTATGCTTTGGTTATTGAAAATTTATTAGGAGTCTTTTAAGCGTATACTTGCCGCCATTAGTAAATCAGGTAGGACAAATGGCTGTTTGCTCCTACCTGGTGGGTGTACTTTCCATCTGCAAGGGTCTAGTTCTAGAGAATCAAGTGTTCGTTCTCTCGCTAATGCTTCTGATCAGGCTTCCAATGAAAGCACATGTATTGGTATGTTTGTATGTGGTTTATATTGGCCAGATAATTCTTTAACTAGTCTTGTCACCCAATAGGAAAGGAGTCACTCAAATGAGCAAGAGAGATCTACATACAATTAAACTGAAAGCGTTTCAGCAACCTATCCGATGCTGCAATATCACTGCGATCGCTTATGGGCTGACAGCACTGGGATACCCAACCACTATTGATGATATATTCTATGTAACTAAGCTGCCAATTGATACTGTTTTAGATGATGGAATGACTCTTGCCGAAACCTATGACACTGGGGTGAAATATTGTGAAGATAAGAATTTACCCATCTCTGTAGAGGTTGAGCATTTTGACAAGGCTAGCATGACACTGGATGTTTTTACCAAAGAAATCGAAAGAGCTGTCTCTGACGAAAATGACATCCACATACTAAATTTCAATGTTGATATTGCTCATGGCATAAAACTAGGAGGAGGTCATTTCTCCTTGTTAGCAGACTACGATCCGGAAACCCAGAATATAACTATCGCTGACACCAACCCCAAGCGATACACCCGTTTTTGGAAATGTCCAGCAGAACGTATGTACCTAGCATGCATAGACAGAGATATGGCATCGGATCGTGCACGTGGGATGATTGTGTTGCGAAAAGTTCAAAGTAACGACCAAAAAGCGCAAAACCAAGAGCCAATGCTTGAAATGGTAGGTTGAACTTCCCATTGCATTTGGTTCAAGAATCTTTGCCGATGTTGAACTGAGCTTGTAGTTGTGCTAATAACGTTCGTGAAGGATAATTAGCAAGCAAACTCCTACGCGTAGAGACGTTGCATTGTAACGTCTCTACATTCTATTATTTACTTTTAAAGTAGCACATGTCTGTCACACGACGAACTTTTCTAATACTTCTACTATTTATTCCAATTTCCCTTGCAGCGCACTTTTTAGAATGGGGAGCGTTAAGTGTCTTTATTACCTCAGCGTTAGCGATCTTACCTTTGGCTGCTTGGATGGGTGAAGCTACTGAAGAAATCGCGGTAGTGGCTGGTCCAACCTTGGGAGGACTATTGAATGCCACCTTTGGTAATGCGACTGAATTAATTATTGCCTTAATTGCTCTCAATGCAGGATTGGTGAATGTTGTCAAAGCTAGTATCACAGGCTCAATTATTAGCAACTTACTGCTTGTCTTGGGCTTTGCTATGCTATGTGGGGGTTTACGTTACAAAGAGCAGACATTTCTGCCGTTTATGGCACGTGTAAATGCTTCTTTAATGAACTTGGCTGTCATTGCAATTTTACTGCCAACAGCAATGGACTTCACCTCCAATGGAATCATTGACACAACTGCAATGCAGAGGCTTTCTATAGGCGTGGCTGTTGTGCTCATCCTAGTTTATGCATTGACGTTGCTATTTTCGATGAAAACCCATTCTTACCTCTACGATGCAGCCTTAGTTGAGCAAGAGCAACCTGAATCTGCAGACAAGGATCTTGCAGAAGGCAAACATGAGGTGAATCTATGGTTATGGATTGGGGTATTGTTCTTCGCTACAGTATTTGTTGCCTTTGAGTCAGAACTATTGGTAGATTCACTGGAAGTAGCAACTTCTCAACTAGGTCTAACAGCACTATTTACAGGTGTGATCTTGGTACCAATCATTGGTAATGCAGCTGAGCACGCAACAGCAGTTACAGTAGCAATGAAAAATAAAATGGATCTTTCAGTTTCTGTAGCGATGGGATCGAGCTTGCAAATTGCGCTGTTTGTAGCTCCAGTTTTAGTGCTAGCAGGTTGGATCATGGGAAAACCAATGAATTTAGATTTTAATCCTTTTGAACTGGTGGCGGTAGTGGTAGCAGTGTTGATTACTAATTCCATCAGTTCTGATGGTCGGTCAAATTGGTTAGAGGGTATATTGCTGTTAGCAACTTATTTAGTTTTGGGATTAGCATTTTACTTCCATCCTGTCATTGATGGGATTGGTTAAACGTTTCAAGCTTTTCCCCAATTTGGGGAGAGGCTTAGAGAAGGGTCAGAAAGTAACCCAATTTTGTCAAACAGATGGTCGTGGGAGCATCTTGCTTCCTACTTTACCTTATTCCAAAGCAAGCTTGATACTCACACTAACATAATAAGATGATAATCAATTTCCAGGAATTTCCTTTAGAGGCTGTGTAGAATTGTGTACTATCTTTTATGAGATCAGCACAATGTCTAATTTAACTAATGCACTTCTCAAAGGATTGCCAACCAAAGCCAAACTCTTCTCACAAAATCCAAGGAAGCGTCCTCATTACCATATTCTTGTTCAGACAGAAGATCAGCAGTTCGATATTGCAGTTAATATTGCCTCAGAAGACCCAAATACTGATGATGTAAGAGTTCTGTACGCTATCAAAAAAAATATTACACCACCCCAGAAAGATGCATTACTGAAGCTGACAAACGGAATGTTTGATCTGCCAACTCAGGAAATTCATGGTATCGACTTTGTCCGTGATCACCTAGTGGCAAAAGATGAGATGAAACCTCTACCTTTATTTGATCGTTCCCAGCCCATTGAGAATCAAGGTTCAGAAGAGATCAAACAATTGGTGGATCAAGTGGTTGCTGATCCCAATGCTGTAGTGTATGCATTCGGACATCGATATGATCAGAGATCGCCGCGGAATGCTGCATGGGGATTTGAGCCAGATGATGGAATTCATAACATTCACATGAATCAAGGTAACTACACAGGTAACCACGATAACGAAAACGGACGAGGCGAAGATGGCGCACTGTTCATCTATTTTCCTGACACCGATATTTGGCATGCTGTGTATATTGCCTTTCAAACACAATCATTCGACAAT